>Ga0209634_1001831_pt1 | contig 15218 bp, 12 predicted proteins | sample LinPmetageLP40_FD_184043 | JGI IMG/M metagenome (GOLD analysis project Ga0209634, IMG submission 184043) | Marine viral communities from the Pacific Ocean - LP-40 (SPAdes) (version 2) | ecosystem: Environmental > Aquatic > Marine > Oceanic | place: Pacific Ocean | collected 2010-08-26
TACGGTTGGAGGAGGAGTGTCTATGAATGCCGGATGCTTTGGTAGCAATATGTCAGATATAGTTAGCCAAATATCCGTCATTGATTTGTCCGGAGAAGAGAAGATAATAACACTTAAGAATATTGGTTTTGATTATCGAAAAACTGCATTGCTTAATAGCTATATAATTACAGAGGTTTTATTTAAAAAAACTAAAAAGATTCAATCATCAGTAATTGAAAATAAAATTAATTTGTTAAAAAAAAAGAAAAATGAGAATCAGCCCTCTGGAATTAAAACTGGAGGCAGTACTTTTAAGAATCCAATTGGTAGTTCTAAAAAAGCTTGGGAGTTAATCAGGGAAGCTGGCTGTGATAAGTTGTCTTATGGAAATGCTAAATTTTCATCTCATCATTGTAATTTTATAGATAACAGCAATCTTGCGTTATCTTCTGATATTGAAAAATTAATTAGCGAAACACAGAAAAAAATAAAAAAAAATTACGGAATCGATTTAGAGCTAGAGATTAAAATTATATGAGTAAAAGAAAAATTCTTTTACTTCTAGGTGGGCCGTCCAAAGAAAGAAAGGTTAGCCTATCAACTGGAAGGTCAGTATATTTGGCCCTAAGGAAACTAGGGTATGAAGTTATAAAGTTCGACCCAAAAATTGGCTCTAAAAATTTTTCACAATATAACTGTGACCTAGCCTTTAATGCATTACATGGACAGTTTGGAGAGGATGGAACTATTCAGTCTCTATTAGAAAAACAAAAAATTCCTTACACACATTCAGGTGTTAAATCTTCCGCTATAGCAATGGATAAGCTAAAATCTAAAAAGAAATTTATAAATGCTAAAATAAAAACACCAGAATTTAAGGTGATTAAAAAAATATCAGACCTTAATAATATTATTTCTAAAAAAAAGTTTGTTTTAAAACCTATTAACGAAGGCTCTAGCGTAGGAGTTGTTATTTGCAAAAATTTAAGCTCACTCAATAAAGTAAAAATTAGAATGTATTTAAAAAAGTATGGCAAGCTACTTCAGGAGGAGTTTATAGAAGGTAAAGAAGTGCAGGCTGCGGTTGTGGGTAGTAAGGCATTGGGGGCAATAGAAATAAAACCTTCCAGAAATTTTTATGATTACAATGCAAAATACAGTCGTAATGCTAAAACTAAGCATATCATGCCTGCAAATTTAGAAAAAAAAATTTACAACAAGGTTTTGCAAATAGCACTTAGGGCTCATAAGTGTTTATCATGTAAGGGTGTCACAAGATCTGACTTTAGAGTGTCCAGAGATAATGAAATTTACATATTAGAAACTAATACCCAGCCAGGAATGACCCCCTTGTCATTGGTTCCAGAAATTGCAGAATATTCTGGAATAGCTTTTGTAAAGTTAATTAAGTGGATGGTTTTAGATGCTTCAACAGATCGATAAAAAATACAAATGGATAGGAATCTCATTCCTTTTTATAGTGTTAACTACATTTAATTTAGCAAGCTCAAATTTTATTAATATTTTCTTTCCTATAAAAGTTATTGAATACAACAAAACATTTTTTTTAATGGAAAGCACAAAGTCCAAGGCAAATAATTTATTGAAAAATAAAAGTTTACTTTGGATAGATACAAAGCAAGCCAAAAATCTATTTAATAAAAATATTTGGGTTAAAACTGTAATGTTTACTAAAAAGTTTCCCAATACCTTGCAAATATCTGTCTTGGAATATTCCGCAATTGCGTATTTCAAAAAAAATAAATTAATTTATTTAATTAATGACAATTTTAAAAATTCGTTAATCGATAAAAATGCAAACCTTGAAAATTTGATTGAAGTTAAAAATATGAAAAATATGAAGGATTTCAAAACATTTTTTTTAAAAATTATAAATGAGGATGTTTTTTTTTCAAAAATTAAAGTAATTAATTATATTCATGATGGTAGATGGAATATTGTTTTAAAAGACGGTCAATTAATTAAGCTGGGTAATTACAATTTGAATAAGCAAGTAAAGTACCTTAATTTTATTCTAAATAACCAGAAAGCAAAAATAATAGATCTTAGGTATGATGGAAGAGTTATTTTAGCTAATGAATAGTAATTTTGAACCTATCGGCGTTCTAGACATTGGTTCCTACCAGTTAAAATTTATAATATTTAAAATACATAATTTTAAATTTGAGATTTTATCAAAATCCATTTCCTATACCAATGGAATAAAAAAAGGTTCAATTTCTGATTTAGGTCAGCTTTCAGAATCTATAAAAAACATTATAGGCAAAGCCGAAGATGATATTAAAATAAAAATAAAAAATATTTATGTATGTCCGAGCCCCTTAAATAGTTCTTTTGTAAATTTTTGCCAATCAAAAAATATTGGTGGTTATGAGGTGGACCATGAAAAAGATATACAGTTTTTGATTAATAGTGGTGTAGCTCTTTTTAAAGATCAAAATAAGAATTGTAATATTTTGCATCTTTTTAATCTCAATTCAAAAATAGATAAAGATGTTGTATGCGAAAATCCCACAGGAATGATTGCAGATACCTTGGAAAATGAAATGAGTATTATCTATTCAAAAACCAATACTATAAAAAATTTTGAAAAAGTCATTTCCAAAACTTACCTAAAATCTGAAAAAATTATCTACGCACCATACGCATTAGCTTTATTATCCTATACAGACAATCCGCTTGCAGATATGAGCATGACTATAGATTTTGGGCATGAAAAAACATCTGTGAGTATTTTTAGGAATGATAGTTTCGTTTACTCCTTCTCTATTCCAGTAGGTTCTTGGCATATTACAAATGATATATCAAAAGCATTAAATCTAAGTTTTGAAATTTCTGAAAACTTAAAAAAAGATCATAGTTCTTGCTTGATTGTAAATAGTGATAAAATACAAGAATTTGTTGAAACGGAAGAATCTGGATTCAAGTCATATAAAAAAATTTCTAATAATATTTTAAATAGAGTTGTGAATGCGAGGGTTGAAGAGATTATTGATTTAATTAATATAGATTTATTATTTTTAAGATCCAAAAATATAAATTTTAATAAAATTTTAATTACGGGTGAAGGATCCAAAATAAATGGATTTCAAACTGTTCTTAAGGAAAAATTGCATTACAAAAGTCTTTCGATTGAAAAATTTCAACCTAAAATTAAGAAAGATATCTTAGATAATTTTGACGTATGCATATCCGTAATTAATTTGATTATTAACCCATATCCCAAGGAAATTCCTTTTTTTTCTAAAAAAAAAGAGAGTTTTTTTGAAAAAATATATTCATTTTTGAATTAAAAATCAGTAGATTTGAACTGTAATATTTCTTGAATCGATCTTATATTTTTTTAAACATATTAGTCGTTCGTGAGCTTACAGCAAAAAACAATAAAAAAAAAATTAGTATTTGAAGGAATTGCTTTGCACTCAGGTGCTTTAGTTAAAATTGCTCTTATTCCAAGTGAGGAAAATACCGGAATTACATTTTTAAGAAAAGATCTTAAAAAAAATTCAGTTATCAGGGCGTGCTGGAAAAATATTGTTCCAGCTAGCCTATGTACAAAAATTTCCAATAAATATGGAGCAAGTGTCAGCACTATTGAGCATTTAATGTTTTCATTTTATGCGCTTGGAATAACCAATTTATTAATTGAAACAAATGGACCAGAAATACCAATTATGGATGGAAGTTCAAAAATTTTTATTGATAAAATTTTAAATATTGGTTTGTTCGCTCAAAAAAAGAAAGTCCCATATCTAATAATAAAAAAAGAATTTGAGGTACGTGATAAAAGCAGATTCATTAGATATGAACCCACCAATAATAGTAGTTTAGAAATAGATTATACGCTTGAATATAAAGATCAGTTTATAAAAAAACAAAATTTTAACTCCAAAGATATTAGGAAAAACTTCTTAGATATTGCCCATACTAGAACTTTTTGCCACCAGGAAGATTTGGAAAAAATATTTGCAATGGGCTTGGCCAAGGGTGGCTCTTTGGATAATGCCATTATCATATCTGGAAATAAAATTTTAAATCAAGGCGGGCTTAGATGTAAAAATGAATTTGTGAAACATAAAACCTTAGACTGTATAGGAGATTTGTATCTATCAAATTACTTTATCAATGGCAAAATAACTTGTAATCAAGGTGGCCATGAATTAACAGGACTTTTATTAAAAAAAATATTCAAAGAAAAAAAAAATTACGTAATTGAAAGTTTAGATCTATCATCAAAATTTAAAGAAAATTCATCTAATTTAAAAGAAATTCAAGCAGTAGTTTAGTGTTAAAATTTAGTATAAATTGAAATTTATTCTTAATTTATTATGTACCAAAAAAATTTTTATAAGTGTATTTTAATTATTGGCTTAATTTTTATACATGGGTGCTCACCAAGAGATAAGGCTATCTTTGCTGACCCCAAAACTGTTATTCCGCTAGAGAAATTATATACAGAAGCATATCTGAGTTTTGAAAATAATAATTATCGAGACGCTATAAATCTTTTTAGAGAAGTGGAAAAAAACTATTCCTTCAATACAGAATGGGCATCTAAATCATTACTAATGAGAGGATATATTAATTACGAAGTATCTAGATATGTAGAAGCTTTGGAAATATTAAAAAAATTCAAAATACGCTATGCTGGAAATAAAAACATGAATTATGTCGAGTATTTAATAGCTATGTGTATTTTTGAACAGATAAATCTTATTGCCCTGTCCCAAGAAAATACGTTGTTAGCTGAGAAGCAATTCAAAAAAATTATTTTAAATTATCCAACTTCTCAATATGCCGAAGACTCAAAGTTTAAATTAGATTTAATCCAAGACCAGCTTGCCGGTAAAGAAATGTATGTAGCTAGATATTATATTAAAAGAGAAAAGTGGGGGCCAGCACTAATAAAACTGAATAAGATTATAAAATACTACGAAACTACAGTTTACATTGAGGAGGCATTGCATAGATTGGTCGAAATACATTATAAGCTGGGAAATATTCCAGCTGCTAGAAAATATGCTTCAATTCTAGGTTATAATTATAATGACAGCGACTGGTATAAAAAATCTTACAATATTTTTGAAAATAAAAATCTTCCTATTGTAAAAGAAAAACAAAAGAAAAGCTTAAAAGAAAAGCTAAAAAAAATAATAAAACTGCAGTAAGCTTTTATGATTAGCAGTGTTGATGATTACAAAAAAAAACTAAAGCTATTAAATCAGTACGATAAAGATTATTATGAATCGGACTCTCCAAAAATAACAGATGCAGAATACGATGAAATTAAAAAGAGACTAATAGAGTTTGAAAAAAAAAATCCTCAATATAAATTTGTTAGTAATAAGATAGGTTTCGCACCATCAAAAAAATTTTCAAAAGTTAAGCATACAGAAAAAATGCTTTCTTTAGTAAATGCATTTAGCATAGAGGATATGAATGGCTTCTATAAAAAAATTAGAAATTATCTAAATTATGAAGCAAGCCAGGACATTACTTTAGTTGCCGAGCCTAAAATTGATGGAATTTCAGCTTCGTTATTGTATCAAAATGGTGTTTTGGTCCAGGGACTTTCTAGAGGGGATGGAGAATATGGTGAGGAAATAACTGAAAATTTAATGACCATTTCAGATATTCCAAAGAAAATTACCTATAAAAAATTTCCTAAAATAATGGAAATACGTGGAGAGGTATACATAGGAAAAAAAGATTTCAAAAATATTGAAAATAATTTTGCCAATCCTAGAAATGCAGCAGGGGGATCTTTAAGACAAAAAGATTCTAAAAAAACTGCAGCCATTCCTTTGAAATTTTTTGCATATTCCTCAATTCAATCAAACTACTCACATTTTCAATCTCAATATGAATTTTTGGAATTTTTGAAACATTCTAATTTTAAAACTAACCCTTTATCTAAAATTATTAAAAATATTAAAGAACTAGAAAAAAATTACAATAATCTTGAGCAATTAAGGTCAGGTCTAGATTATGATATTGATGGAATTGTTTACAAAATTAATGACCTCGAGTTACAAAAAAGATTAGGAAACTTATCTAGTAGTCCGAGATGGGCCATTGCTCATAAATTTTCCGCAGAAAAAGCTTTTACTAAAATCAATGATATTGAAATTCAAGTTGGAAGAACAGGGGCCTTGACCCCTGTAGCTAAAGTAGATCCTATTAATGTGGGGGGCGTTATAGTTTCCAATGTAACTTTGCATAATGAGGATGAAATTATTAGAAAAGATATAAGAATTGGCGACACTATTTGCATTCAAAGAGCAGGCGATGTTATCCCGCAGGTAGTCTATGTTGATTTATCCAAGCGAGGAAAAAAAACAAAAGCATATAATTTTCCTGCAAAATGTCCATGCGGTAACGATACAATCAAAGAGTATAACGAGATTAGCAAAAAAATAGATGCAGTAAGAAGGTGTCCTGATATTGGCTACGAGTGTTCTTACATGGCAAAAGAAAAACTAAAACATCTTATTTCCAAAGATGCTCTCAATATTGATGGTTTTGGAAAAAAGGTAGTAGATAATTTTTGGAATTTAAAATTAATTAAAGTCCCCTCAGATGTTTTTAAACTAGACTATAAAGCAATTAAAGAATTGGAAGGTTGGGGAGAGTTATCATGCAACAACTTGATCAAATCAATAGAAAAAAGCAAAACATTAAGCTTAGCAAAGTTTATATATGCAATTGGAATTCGACACATAGGACAAGAGAATGCTAAAATTTTAGCCAGTTACTTTAAAAGCGTTACAAAATTTAAAAAACTATTTGACCCAAGCTTAATAAAAGCAGAGCTAACCAATCTAATAGAGATTGACGGGATAGGAGAAACGCAGATTAAAGCTCTTGAAATTTTCTTTTCTAATAAAAAAAACATAAAAGTAATTAATGACTTAATTGAGTGTTTACAAATAAGCAATTTTGAAAATATAACTTCAGGAATATTTACAAATAAAACTTTAATGTTCACAGGTGGCTTTTCCAAAATGAGTAGATCTGAGGCAAAGACTTTAGCTGAATCTCAAGGGGGAAAAGTGCTAGGAAATATTAGTAAAAAACTAAATTATTTAGTAGTAGGAGACTCCAAACCTGCTAATAATAAAGTAGAAAAAGCAAAAAATCTCCAAGTAAAAATTGTTACCGAACAAAAATGGCATGAGCTACTAAAGAGGTGAGCATATTTTTTTTAAAAAACTTAATTCTTTTAATTTTAAAAAAGAATTGAGTTTTTCAAATACTTCTTTGTGATAACTATTTAAATATTCAGTTTCTACTTTAGAAAGTAAGTTTTTATTAATTAAATTTTTATCATATGGAACTAAAGTTAAATCTTCAAATAATAATTTTTTTTTAATTTTGTTAACATAAATCAAATTTTCAATTCTCATTCCAAACTGTCCTTCTAGGTAGTATCCTGGCTCGTTAGATACAACTTGACCCACAGCAAATCTATCTATGTTCTTCTTGGATATGGATGGAGGATTTTCATGTACGTTGAGATAATACCCAACACCATGACCAGTACTATGTGGGTAATCTAATCCTATCTGCTTTAAATATTTTCTAGCAGCTCGATCAAGCTGGGAACCAGTGGTGTCATCTTTTAATTGAAAGTTTTTTAATGCTAAATGTCCTTTTAATATTCTCGTGTAGATATTTTTTTTATATAAGCTTGGTTTTCCCAACGAAATTGTTCTTGTCACATCAGTAGTTCCCCACAGGTATTGTCCACCAGTATCAAGAAGATAAATTCCATTTCCTGTTAACGATCGGTTTGTTTTAATAGTTGCATTGTAATGAATAATTGCACTATTTTTATTAAAACCTGAAATTGGCGGAAAGCTTGGTCCTAAATAAAAAGAATTTTCTTTTCTAAAATTTTCAAGTTGTTTTTGACAACTAATTTCATTTATTTTTTTTTTGTTTTTAAATTGATTTACCCAAAAAAATAATTTTACTAATGCCACTCCATCAAACATATGTGCAATTTTTAAATTTTGTATTTCAATTTTATTTTTTTTAGATTTGAGATGAAAAATAGGATCTTGAATAAATTTACATTTAATCTTGCTGGATTGTAAAAATTTGATTAATCCATAAGAAGTTGTGGCGGGGTCAATCTTAACTGATAAAATTTTAGTTTTTATTAACTTTTCTTTCAATGATTTGATATCAGAAAATTGAACGTCTTTTTTAAAACTCTTAATTAATTTATTACCTGCTTTTTTTAAATTACAGAAAACTGTAATTTTATTTTGCTGAATCAATGCAAATACATTTAGAAGGGGTGAATAAAAAGAATCCTCACCTCGAATATTTAAAAGCCAGCACACATTTTCATTAGAGGAAATAAAAAAAGAGTTCTTTTTATTTATATCTAGCAAGTCTCTAAGACTTTTGATTTTCTTTATGTGGCTTATGCCGGAATATTGATTTTCAAGGATGAAAGCATTTTTATAAACTTCTTTTTTTTTATCCTTCCAGACTTGATCAATTAAATTTTTTTCAATGGAAACTAAATTTATTTTTTCTTTTAAAATATTTTTAATTACTTGAAATCTAAAAAGGTTTGGATCAAAGCCTATTTTAATATTAGCATGATTTTTTTTAAGAAAGTTTGAGATATTTACTTTACTTATATCTATAATATTGAAAAGATGATCGCACTCCTGCTTTGCCTGAAGAGTGTATCTTCCATCCACAAAAAGATAATTTTTTTTTTTGCAAATAAGGGCGGTCCCTGCAGACCCAGTAAATTTGCTAACATATCTTAATCTGTCATTACTAGTTTTTATAAACTCATTAAAAAAAAAATCATTTTTAGGAACTAGATAGGCATCAATATTTTTTTTGATCAATAGGTTTTTAAGCTTATTCAGGTTATTCATTTTCAATTTTTTTTAAGTATTTATCAATCACTTTTTTTTCTCCAGAGTCTTTAAAGTTTATTAATAATTTATCTCCATCTATGTGGATAATTTTACCATCTCCAAATGTTTCGTGATGAACGCTTTGTCCTATTCTAAAGTCTGTTAAATTATTAGTGTAATTAATAGTTTTAGTTTTTTCCTTAGCTTTTGTATACCGATCCCAGCCAGGACTTTTGGGTGTTGTTGAAAAACTAGTATCCTGGCTAAATTCAAAATCTTGATGAGGATCTTCTGCAATTTCATTTATTTTTAAATATTTTTTATCTAACTCATCAATAAATCTGGAGGGCATAGATGGCATCCAGTCGTTATTGTCAGTTTTATTGCCAAAAAATTTCCTATTATTAGCAAAAGAGATAAATAATCTTTGTTTGGCTCTAGTAACTGCAACGTACGCCAATCTTCTTTCTTCCTGAACTGCAACGTCTCCTTTTTCTTCAATAGATTTTTGGTGCGGAAACATACCTTCTTCCCAGCCTGGTAAAAAAATACATTCAAACTCAAGTCCTTTTGCAGCATGAATGGTCATAAGATTTATTTTTTCCCCATCCCACTCTTCGTCTATAGCGGTTTGTAATGAAATATTTTCTAAAAATTCTATGAGATTAGAATAGTTTTTCATAGAAGACCTTAATTCTTTTAAATTCTCTAATCTCGCTTCAGCTTCTGGACTTTTTTCATCAATGAGCATTTTAGTATAGCCAGACTCATCTAAAACTCTTTCTAGTAAATCTACATGATCTAACTTTTTGGAAAGTTTTGTCCATTGATCTAAATTTTTTATTAATAGTTTTAAACTTTCTTTAGTTTTTGGCTTCAGCTCATCTCCATTCAAAAGACTAACTGAAGTATCAAAAAGATTCTTATTAAAACTTCTAGAAAACTCATGAATTTTTTTTAAGGTAGTATCTCCAATAGATCTTTTAGGTGTATTTACAATTCTTTCAAAAGCTAAATCATCATTCTTCTGATGAATTAATCTAAGATAGCATAGTGCATCCTTAATTTCTGCCCTCTCATAAAACTTTACTCCACCAATTACACGATATGGAAGTCCTATCCTAACAAACCTTTCTTCAAACTCTCTAGTTTGAAAAGATGCCCTAACTAAAATAGAAATATTATTCAATGAAATTTTTTTTGATAACTCTTTTTCAATTATGTCAGAAGTGCCACTTGCTTCATCTCGACCATCGCTATAGGAGTTGATCCATACTTTTTCACCATCATTAAAGTCAGACCAAATTTTCTTTCCTAGCCTGTCATCATTATTAGATATCAAAGAGGAGGCAGTATTTAGAATGTTTTTAGTTGACCTGTAATTTTGTTCAAGTTTAATTGTTTTGGTATTAGAATAATTTTTTTCAAAATCTAAAATATTTTTAACTTCTGCACCTCTCCAACTATAAATAGATTGATCATCATCCCCGACTACACAAATATTTTTTGTATCTCCAGTTATATAATTAAGCCATAGATTTTGTATAAAATTAGTATCTTGAAATTCATCAACTAGAATATATTTAAAGTTTCTCTTAAAGGATTGACGTATTTCTTCAAAGTTTTTAAAAATAGTAACGCAATGTAGAATAAGGTCACCAAAATCAACACAGTTCATAACCTTAAGACGCTCTTGATAAATTCTATAAATTTTTAAAGCATTGATTTTAGAATAATCTGAAGGTCTAGTTTTTATTTCAGAGGGTGTAAGAGCTTTATTCTTCCAACGATCGATTAAGTGAGCGATAAGTTTGGGAGGGTTTTTTTTAATATCAATATTTTCTGCAGCTAAAATATTCTTGATTAGTTTTAATTGATCTAGTGTATCTAAAATAGTAAAACTTGGTTTTAACCCAACAGCCTCTGCGTGTTTTCTAAGAATTTTGTTACTAATGGAGTGAAAAGTTCCAAGCCATGGTACTGAATTGGCATTACCCTCAACTAGACCCTGAACTCTTTCCCTCATTTCATTCGCTGCTTTGTTGGTAAAGGTTACGCACAGTATTTGATTACTGAAACATTTTTTGCTTTGGATCAGATGGGTTACTCTTGTAGTTAGCACTTTTGTTTTTCCAGAGCCAGCACCCGCAAGAATAAGCAGAGGTCCTTCTGTATGTAAAACAGCCTCTTTTTGTTGATTATTTAAAGTATTTAAGTAATTTGGACCTGTGGCACTCATGTTCATTAATTAAATTATTAAAAATTAAATACAACAAGAAAAAATGAAAAGAACATTTTCAATTAGCAAATTTTTTTTAAAAGTGGCAAGTCTTATTGTTATATTTTTTGTTGTTGTTTTTGCCTCTCCAATGGCTCTTGATATAAACAGTCACAAAGCTGATTTTGAAAATAAATTTTCTACACTACTTAATACAAATGTTAAAATTGAAGGTGATATTGGATATGTATTTAATTTAGGCCCTCAGCTAAAGTTTGAAAATATTATTTTTGATGCTGGCGAGAACAATACCCTAAATGGCAATATAAAAAATTTAAAATTAAGCGTTAATCCATTTAAATTATTTAAGAAAGAATTTTCATTTAAAAATTTTGCTATAGAAAATGGTTCTCTTTCCATGTCTGAGGTTTTTTTTAAATCCTATATTCAAAATCAATCACAATTTACAAAAATTAAATTTAAAAATATTGATCTTAAGATTGCCAATAATTTAGCAGAAATAGAATTTGTTAATAATAATGGAGTGTTTCTATTCAATTCACAAAATTTAACTGGCGTTCAATTAGAGGGATTGTTTGCAAATTCTGCATATAACTTAAAGTATAAAAATTCTAAACTAGATCTGAATATTCCAGAGTTTAAACTGTCTTTAATATATGAAAATAAAAATACTGTTAATCAAAAAAATTTTATTGAGATTAAGTATTCTCAAGAATTTTTATTTCCTGGATTGAAAAATATTTATTTAAGATCTAATATACTTTTTGATGAAAATACATTAGAGTTTGAGAGTCTTAAAATATCATCTGCTTCTTATAATGGTTTGGGAGTTATGGTTTTAAAAAAAGAAAATGATAATCTTGAGGTTGATGCCGATTTGAATTTTGGCAGATCTAATTTTTTAAAAATTAAAAAATCTAACTGGGTTTCTTTTTTTAATAAGGAGTTATTTCAAATAGCATCACTCATAAATGGAAATTTTAAAATTAGTTTTAAGCATATTTTTTTAAACCAGAATTATTTTGATGATTTAAATTTAGATGTCTCTTTTAATGGAGGGGATATCATTTTAAATCGTGTTCAATTTGTATCTGATAAAAATTCTTTGAATTTATCTGGCAGACTGGTTCAGGAAAATAACGATTCTCTTTTGTTTTTTGAAAGTAGTTTTGAAACTCAACGGCTTAAAAGGTTATGTATCCAAACATGTAAATCCAAAGCAAAAAGCAACAATTATACAATGAAAGTCAAAGGAACTCTTAATTTAAAGAAGTCTAAATTTACTATAGTAAATTTTGTATCTACTAAGAAGTATGACCAATCTCAAATTAAGGAGCTAAATCAAAAATTAAAAACTATTTTTTTTGGAGATTTGGCAAAAACTTTTGTAATTAAAAATTATTTCAAATTATATTAATTACTTTGGGTGGGTCATTTTTTTTGGATTCATAATTTGAATATATTCTTTTTCATTTATCAATCCTGTTTTTAAAGTTTCTTCTTTTAAATTAGTTCCATTCTTATGAGCTGTTTTGGCAATCTTGCTGGCATTATCATATCCAATCTTAGGAGCTAGGGCTGTTACTAACATCAACGATTCATTTAGTAGCTGTTCAATCCTTTTTTTGTTCGGCCTAATTCCTTTGACACAAAAGTTTACAAAACATTGAACAGAATCGGATATAAGATCAATTGACTGAAGAATATTGTATGCAATTAATGGCTTAAATACATTTAGTTCAAAATGACCATGGGAGCCAGCCATGGTAATTCCATTGTGGTTTCCTATCACTTTTACACAAACCATTGTAACTGCTTCACACTGAGTGGGATTAGTTTTACCTGGCATAATGGAAGAGCCTGGTTCGTTTTCAGGAAGAGATAATTCTCCATATCCTGCCCTTGGACCTGATCCTAAAAACCGTATGTCATTTGCAATTTTCATTAATGCAACGGCAGTTGTATTAAGAGTTCCTGAAAAATTTACAATTGAATCATGTGCTGCCAATGCCTCAAATTTATTTTTAGCAGTATGAAAAGGAAGTTTAGTTATCTTTTTAATTTCTGCAGCTATTGTTTTATCCCAACCTTTTCTTGAATTAATACCAGTTCCAACGGCAGTACCACCTTGTGCTAAAGGATAAATTTCTAGAAGTGCTCTTTTAATTCTAGTCAATGATTTAGAAACTTGCATGTAATAACCAGAAAACTCCTGCCCTAGTGTTAAAGGGGTGGCATCTTGTAAATGGGTTCTTCCTATTTTAACTATATCTTTAAATTCTTTAGTTTTTTTAGCCAAAGCTTTTTCTAACAATTTAATAGCGGGTATTAGTTTTTTGTTAGCTTGAATAGCAATAGCAATGTGCATTGCAGTAGGAAAGGTGTCATTAGTAGATTGAGCTTTATTAACATGATCGTTGGGGTGAACTGGTTTTTTACTTCCCATTTTTCCACCAAGCATTTCAATTGCTCGGTTAGCAATAACCTCATTTACATTCATATTAGTTTGCGTGCCAGAACCTGTCTGCCAAACTCTAAGTGGAAAATTATCATCCAGTTTTCCAGAAATAACCTCTTCCGATGCTTTAATGATAGCTTTTGAAACTTTTGGGGTAATGTCTTTATATTTTGCATTAACGATTGCCGCAGCTTTCTTAACGATAGCAATTGAATGAATTAGCTCAATAGGAACATTTACCTTACCTATTTTAAAAAATTGTAAAGATCTTTGAGTGCCAGCTCCCCAATATTTATCACTAGGAACTTTAATTTTTCCAAAACTATCTGATTCAATTCTTGATGCCATAAGGTATATTTTATATCACTATATTACTTATTTTTTAATAAATATTATGAATGTTTTAATAATAGGAGCAACTTTTGGTATTGGCTACGAACTAGCTAAAAAATATCTTAATACCTGTGATAATCTCATTTTACTAGGAAGAACGCAGAGCAAGTTAGAAGAAATTAAGCAGGAATTTTTTAGCGGTAAAGCCAAGGTATCTACCGAAAATTTAGACGTAACTATTCTGGATGATTGCAAGAACAAACTGTCCAATATTATAAAAACTAATTCAACAATAGATAAAGTTATTTATTGTTCGGGGTATTATGAGCCACATGACACTTTTAAAATTGATGTGAGTCTTTTTCAAAAAACTATGGACGTAAACTTTATGGGTATGATTAACGTTTTTTCAATTTTACTTCCTCATTTAAAAAATCAAAATCATGGACAACTTGGAATCGTTGCTTCTCTTGCGGGCTTTGGTGGATTGCCCAATTCTTCTTCTTATGGACCAAGTAAAGCAGCCATGATGAATTATGCAGAATCTATCAAAATTGATTGCGATAAACACAATATCAAAGTTAGTATTATTAACCCTGGATTTGTTCAGTCTAGATTAACGGAGAAAAATACCTTTGATATGCCGTTTCTAATGACGAGTGAGAAAGCTGCTAATATTATTTATCAAGGCCTGCAAAAAGAAAAGTATGAAATTACCTTTCCTTTGCCTATGATGATTTTATTTAAAGCCTTAAGAATTTTACCACGTTCTATTTATTTTTGGGTAGTAAAAATTATAACCAAATCTTAACTATTGTAGATAGTAAAATAAATCATTCCTAAGACTAGCAAGTTAGCGGTCACTATAAATGAAACAGTTCTTGAAAAAAAAGATTTTTCTTTTTTAATTTCTATGGTGTTAATTTTTGCTGGTTGTATTAGATTCATATTGTTCCTCTTATTGTTTGATACTTAATTAATATTAAATTAAGGCAAACTCAGATTGAAAATGTGACTAATATAAGACTACTTTAAAGAATTGGATAAATCTTCTTTAAGATCATTAATATCTTCCAATCCAATAGATAATCTGATTAGGTTAGGGGTAATACCTAGAGATAATCTTGCCTCTTCTCCGAGAACTTTGTGTGTTGTGGTAGTTGGATGAGTTACAAGAGATTTTGAGTCTCCTAAATTATTAGAGATATCAAAAATATTTAATTTGTTGATAATTTTAAAAGCATCTTTCTTCCCGCCCTTAACTTTAAAGGCAATCATAGTTCCCCCGGCACTTTGT
>Ga0209634_1001832_pt1 | contig 15206 bp, 14 predicted proteins | sample LinPmetageLP40_FD_184043 | JGI IMG/M metagenome (GOLD analysis project Ga0209634, IMG submission 184043) | Marine viral communities from the Pacific Ocean - LP-40 (SPAdes) (version 2) | ecosystem: Environmental > Aquatic > Marine > Oceanic | place: Pacific Ocean | collected 2010-08-26
TAAAGGGGTCGAGGTCATTCACCTTGGTCACAACCGCAGCGTGCAAGATGTGGTTAATGCCGCATTACAAGAAGACGCCGACGCCATTTGCTTAAGTTCCTATCAAGGTGGTCATTGCGAATACTTCAAATATTTAATCGACTGCCTCAAACACGCAGGCGCTGAACACATTGCCGTATTTGGAGGTGGTGGCGGCACCATTACACCAGAGGAAATTCAGCAATTGCACGACTATGGTGTTGAACATATTTATCATCCCAACGATGGTATGAAAATGGGACTACTTGGAATGATTGATGATGTGGTGGCTCGCGCTGAAAAGCGCCGCCAACATATCGCCCCAATAATAAACGCTGAACCGTCATTAAATGATCAGCCTAGCACGGCACAATCGAATCAAGCCCAATCCAACCAAACCAGTGAACATGACATACATCTCGCCAGAATGCTTAGCGCATTAGAAGATAATACCTTCACTCATGAAGAGTTAGTCCGTTTACGTGAGCAATGGCAAAGCCATTCACATGCCCCTGTTTTAGGCATCACAGGAACCGGTGGCGCGGGCAAGTCTAGTTTGACCGATGAATTACTCAACCGCTTCAACCAATTTTTGCCCCAACTTAAAATCGCTGTATTAGCGGTTGATCCCACTCGCAGGCGAACCGGCGGTGCCTTACTAGGGGATCGCATTCGAATGAATAGCCTGCGTCATACTCAAATTTTTATGCGTTCGATGGCCACACGCCGACAACATGCGGCGACCAATAGTATGCTGGCCGATGCCATTGGTTTTCTCAAATCATCAGGGGTGGATTTGGTCATCGTTGAAACTGCAGGAATTGGACAAAGTGACAGTGAGATTGTGGATTATGTAGATGTATCCAGTTATGTCATGACCAGCGAATTTGGAGCCGCCAGTCAGTTAGAAAAAATCGACATGTTAGATTTTGCCGATTGCATCGTCATTAATAAATTTGAAAAAGCTGGCAGCAGTGATGCATTGCGCGATGTGAAAAAACAATGGCGACGCAATCATAATGAATTTGCATTGGATGATGATCAAGTTCCGGTCTATCCATGTATTGCTAGTCAATTTAACGACCCAGGTGTTAACTGGTATTTTGATTGCCTTGTAAATAAACTGCAAAATACCAATGAACATTTTGCAAAAAACGCACAATACAGTCATCAATTTAGTGCCACGCAGCCAAAAGGCACAGCGCTTATCCCAGGTAGTCGCAGCCGTTATTTATCTGAAATATCCGATAATGGCCGCCTGCAAGAAACCCTCATTCAACAATACAGCATGAGTGCAACCAAAGCGCAGCACTGCTATGAAGCACTCAAAGAATTAGATGACCCAAGTTTACCTGACCCCTTAGAGTCGTTTACAGCAAGCGCATTAAGTGAAACCAATGACTTTACTCTCTTGCGTCAGCGCTACCAAACACATCTACAAAATATTGAGCCTTCGTTATTATCGTCATTAAAAAGTTGGCCAAAGCAAAGAGCCTCTGTCACCTCAGAGCATTACGAATATCAGGTGCGTGATAAAATCATCAAAGGGGATAATTATCAAAAAAGTTTAAGTCACCTGGACATTTGTAAAGTGGCCGCACCACAGGATGATCATTGGGGTAATTGGACGCTGTACCTTGGCAAAGAAAACCTGCCCGGTTTTTATCCCTATACCTCAGGTGTGTTTCCCTACCGCCGACAAGGAGAAGACCCTATTCGAATGTTTGCCGGTGAGGGCACGCCGGAGCGCACCAACCGCCGCTTTCATTATTTAAGTAAAGGGCAAGATGCAGCACGTCTTTCTACTGCATTTGATAGTGTGACCCTATACGGTGAAAACCCAGCAAACAGACCTGATATTTTCGGTAAGGTCGGCAATTCAGGCGTGAGCATCGCAAGCGTTGACGACATGAAAAAACTCTACAGCGGCTTTGATCTTTGTTCTCCTAGCACATCCGTTTCCATGACGATTAACGGCCCCGCCCCCATAATTCTTGCATTTTTTATTAACGCCGCCATCGACCAACAAGTAGAAAAACACTTAAAAGAAAGCGAAGACTGGTCCGGCGTACAAGCAAAGATAGACACCTACTTTAAAACAAACGCAACGACCAAGCCCAGTTACACCGGTAATTTACCCGAAGGTAATGACGGCTTAGGTTTAGCCCTGTTAGGCATCAGTGGTGAGTTATTGGTCGATAAAGACACGTATCAAACCATTAAAGAGCGCACACTTAAAACCATACGCGGCACGGTACAAGCGGATATCTTAAAAGAAGATCAAGCGCAAAATACCTGTATATTTTCTACTGAATTTGCCATGCACATGATGGGAGATATTCAACAATATTTTATCGACCACGATGTTCGAAATTTTTACAGTGTCTCAATTAGCGGCTATCACATTGCAGAGGCGGGAGCGAACCCCATTACCCAGCTGGCCTTTACTTTGGCCAACGGTTTTACCATCGCGGAGTATTATTTAAGTCGAGGAATGAACATCGATGACTTTGCGCCTAATTTAAGTTTCTTTTTTAGTAACGGTATGGACCCAGAATACGCCGTAATTGGACGCGTAGCACGGCGCATTTGGGCAAAAGCCATTAAACATCGTTATCACGGCAATGAGCGTTCGCAAAAACTTAAATACCATATACAAACCTCTGGTCGCTCGCTGCATTCTCAAGAAATTCAGTTCAATGATATTCGCACCACCTTACAGGCCATGTATGCTTTATTTGATAACTGCAATAGCCTGCATACCAACGCGTTTGATGAAGCCATTACCACACCAACAGAAGACAGCGTGCGACGCGCTGTGGCCATTCAATTAATCATTAATCGTGAATTGGGCATGAATATGTGTGAAAACCCCCTTCAAGGAGCCTACTTTATTGATCAACTCACGGACTCAGTAGAAGAAGCCGTCTATCAAGAGTTTGATCGTTTAAGTGATCGCGGAGGCGTTCTTGGGGCCATGGATACCATGTACCAGCGCAGTAAAATTCAAGATGAATCCATGTATTACGAACACAAGAAACATGATGGCAGCCTGCCCATCATTGGTGTGAATACTTTCTTAGGTAAAGACAGCCAAGACATCAGTGGTAATTTAGAACTGGCACGTTCAAGTGATGATGAAAAACAACAGCAAATCCAAAACATTGAACAATTTCATCAGCAGCATCAAGCTCAAACCAAGCAAGCATTGCAGAGCTTGCAAAATTGCGCCATGGAAAGAGGCAATACCTTTGCCAGCCTAATTGAAGCCGTTAAACACGCATCTCTTGGTCAAATTAGCCATGCCTTATATATAGCCGGTGGCGAGTATCGTCGAAATATGTAGAGAGCCATACTGGATTTACTTTGCAATATTATGACCAATTTTGAGTTTTTGTCGGTTTATTTTAACTTTTTTACACGTCAAACGAGCATTTTAAAATACCGGAAATTCCATATATAAAAAGTGGGTTTTTTGCACACTTTTTTGTTTTATTTGAAAACATTTGGGTCTAATATGTTCGCAGGCTTATAGATTGCTGTGGCGATTTGTAACCTTAAGCGATACGACTTAGGCCATTCATAGTCTTTGCCGTAGTTAAACTGCCAACGCTGTTGGCCTGAAAGAGAGTAGAATAAATGTCACGTGTAAACGGAACCGTAAAATGGTTCAACGACGAGAAAGGTTTTGGTTTCATTGAGCAAGAAGGCGGCAAAGATGTTTTTGTTCACTTCAGCGCAATTAATGCTTCTGGGCGTAAAACCCTAGTTGAGGGCCAAAAAGTTACGATGGCAGTAACTGACGGTGCTAAAGGCCCGCAAGCTGAAGACGTTATCCCTGAGTAATTCAGGCGCAATAGAAAGTGGCTCCTTGCCACTTTCTTTTTTTATCCCCCCTTCAAATTTGCCATGTACGTTCCTGCCCTGCTAACGTTAGTAATACGGGTCATAAAATAAGAACGCATCATGTCTAAAATCCAGTTATACGGTTGGGAAGTCAGTCCTTATACCGCCAAGATTTACACCTACCTTAAGTACAAGCAACTTGACCCTCAGTACGTGACATCCAGCATTTGGCAACTCAACTTCAAAATAAAAAAGGACGTTGGCCAAATCATCATGCCCGTTGTCTATGACAACAAGCAGGTCCTACAGGACAGCAGTGCCATCATTGATCACTATGAAGCAAAGTACGCGTCTAAATCCGTAATCCCGCCGCAACCACTACACAAAATGTGTTGTTATCTATTAGAGTTTTTAGGCGATGAATGGCTACCGCTCGCTGCATTACATTACCGCTGGCACTACCCTGAGAACCGCCCTTTTATCTTTAATGAATTTGGACGCAGCGCCTTACCAAGATTCCCAAGAACGATACAAACATTTATCGGTAAAAAAATGGGGGCAAAGATGGCGGGGTATTTACCAATTTTGGGCATCAGTGACCATATGCAACATGCCCTTGAAAAAAATACCCATACACTTTTAGACTATTTAAACCAACATCTGGCGCATCATGCGTTTCTATTTGGTTCTCGCCCGAGCCTGGCAGACCTATCCATATACGGGCCCATATATGCTCACCTACACAGAGACCCGTTTCCTGAGAACCTAATCAGCCCTTACCCTCATGTAGTCAAGTGGATTAATACCCTGAATGGCCCCATACACAAGCATCAAGGTGAATGGCTCACATCGCCTTCTTTGCCCATGAGTTTACTGCCTATTTTACAAGTTTGGAGTCAGACACATGTCCCCTTGATCAAGGCCAGCATCGAAGGTTTCAAAGAGTGGAAAAAACTGAATCCAGAGACCGTTAAATTACCGCGCTCTTTTGGCTCAACCACACTTAATATTAACGGCCAACAATCGAGCCGCTTAAACTTAAGTTATGTATTGTGGATGTGGCAACGTATTCAGAATGTTTACAATGAATTAAGCGGCGAAGAAAAAACCGCAGTGGATGCCCTACTGAACCAACTGGATATTCTTGACAGCATGCGCACTGCGCTACCTAATAAAATTCAATTAAAGCAGTGCCGGTTACACATACAGCCATGCTAAACTGCCCTTACTTGTATTAAGGATTCACTATGCAAAACGTTATTATTCATGATTCAAATGGCATTCCTTTACACCTTTTTGAAAAAAGTCAGTTCTCAAAATGGCTCGACAATCAAGATTCCTTTATTAAAAACTGGCTCGATCAAAGTGAGTATAAAGGGCAAGGCCTTGCATTAATTCCAAGTAAAGAAGGCCAATTGGATACGGCCATTTTTGTTAGTGACGACTTATCTCAGTTTTTTGCCTGTGCAGATCTGGCCAAATCATTACCCGCTAAGACATTTTTATTGCAAGCTGACGCGGCCCATCAGTTAAATGCAGCGATCGCTTTTGGTTTAGCCAGCTACCGCTTTGAGAAATACAAAACCATCACACAAGGCCAAGCTAAGCTGGCTTTGGCAGATGCAAACACCGTTGAACAAGCGCAAAAATTTATTTCTGCGGCCACTCTTGTACGTGACATGATCAACACACCCGCCAGCGATATGATGCCCCAGCACATGTCTCTGGCCATGTCTGAGCTTGCAACTGAATTTAACGCTCAATTTAGTGAAATCATTGGTGATGACCTTCTTACTCAGAATTATCCAACCATTCATGCGGTTGGCCGCGCCAGTTGTCATGCGCCGCGCCTTTTGGATATGCATTGGGGGGATTCGAGTCACCCTAAGGTTACCCTCGTGGGGAAAGGGGTATGTTTTGACAGCGGCGGCTTGGATCTAAAACCAGGTTCGGCCATGCGTAATATGAAAAAAGATATGGGCGGAGCCGCCCATGTACTGGGTCTTGCTCGTTTAATTATGAGCCATAACTTACCCATCAACCTGCGTGTACTGGTACCAAGCGTTGAAAATGCCGTATCTGACAATGCCTTTCGCCCAGGGGATGTATTGACCACCCGACATGGGCTCACCGTAGAAATTGATAATACCGACGCCGAAGGTCGCCTTGTTTTGTGTGATGCTCTGAGCGAAGCAAATAATGATGAACCCGAACTTATTATTGATTTTGCCACCTTAACGGGTGCTTGCCGAGTAGCACTAGGCACCGAGCTACCCGGTTTTTTTGCCAATGACCAAGCAACCGCCAATGCGCTTATGCTGGCCAGTGAACGCAGCCAAGACCCTGTTTGGCAACTGCCTTTGCATCAAGCGTATAAAGATATGCTCAAAAGTGACATTGCTGACATGGTCAACAGCGTACCAACCCCGTTTGGCGGGGCCATCACAGCGGCCTTATACCTTGAAGCCTTTGTTAACAAGGGAACACCTTGGGTGCACTTTGATGTAATGGCATGGAACAACCGCAACCTTCCTGGTCGTCCTGTAGGTGGTGAGGCCATGGGCATCCGCGCGGTATTTGATATGCTTGCCAGCCGTTACCAGTAAATAAAGACCTTTTACCTGCTGCCAGACTTTCGGTGGCAGGTTTTCCCGGCTCAATCGCGCTTTCACTTCCCCGTATGTCTTCACAAATGGCGTAAAATCTCTATAATCGCGCCCTGCTGTAATCATCAGCCTTAAATTTAATCAATGCGCCGAAATTACGCTTCGGTCAGCAGGAGAAAATATGACCCAGTCTCAACATACTGGCAGCATTGTCGTATGCGCCATGTACAAATTCGTTACCCTCGATAACTTCGAAGCCATTCGCCCTAACCTATTAAAGGTTATGGAAGACAACCAGATTCGTGGCACCTTGCTATTGGCAAGTGAAGGCATCAACGGCACCGTTGCAGCCTCCCGTGAAGCCATCGACACCCTATTGGCTTGGTTCAAACATGACGAACGCTTAGCTGACATCGATTACAAAGAATCCTATACGGATATTGCACCGTTTCATCGCACCAAGGTGAAGTTGAAAAAAGAGATCGTTACCATGGGCGTTGAGGGCATTGACCCGAAACAAGTAGTGGGCACCTATATTGAGCCGAAAGATTGGAATGACCTAATTAGTGACCCAGAAGTGGTATTGGTGGATACCCGTAACGACTATGAGTACCAAGTGGGCACATTTAAGAACGCAGTGAACCCCAATACGGAGACCTTCCGTGAATTCCCGCAATACGTGAAAGATAATCTTGACCCTGCCAAACATAAAAAAGTCGCTATGTTTTGTACTGGCGGTATTCGCTGTGAAAAATCCACCGCTTATATGAAAGAGCAAGGTTTTGAGGAGGTCTACCACCTTAAGGGGGGGATTTTAAAATACCTAGAAGACGTGCCTGAAGAGAATACCCTATGGGATGGTGAGTGCTTTGTGTTTGATGAGCGCGTGACCGTCAACCATAATCTAGAAAAAGGCGAATATGATCAGTGCCATGCGTGTCGCTTACCCATTACCGAAGATGAAAAGCTGGATGCACGCTACCAAAAAGGCGTGAGCTGCCCTCACTGCTATGACAAATTAACTGATGAGCAACGTCAACGCTTTGCTGAGCGAGAAAAACAAGTGGAGCTCGCTAAGCGACGCGGTGAAGCCCACATTGGCTCCGACGTACAAGATGCTATTGAAGCCCACCGTAAAGCGAAAGAGCAAGAGCGTGAACAACAGCGCTTACGCAGCCTTGCTGGGCAAAAGAAGTAGCCAAACGCTTCAATAAAAAGCCTACAAAAAAGCCGCTAACACTTAAATGTTAGCGGCTTTTTTGTATCACTTACGTGAGCAACTTAGACGATTAAAGAACCGCTAGTGCGGCATCGTAGTTTGGCTCATCAACGGTTTCAGCCACTTGCTCTGAGTGCAATACCTTACCCGCTTCATCAATCACCACAACAGAGCGAGAAAGCAATTTGGTTAACGGGCCAGATATAAATTCAACACCGTAATCCAAACCAAAACTTGAACGGAAGCTTGAAGCCACTTTAACATTGTCGATGCCTTCAGCACCACAAAAGCGGCTCAGGGCAAACGGTAGATCAGCAGATACACACACCACCGTCGTATTATCTAAAGACGTAGCTTTTTCATTGAATTTACGTACCGACGTGGCACATGTCGACGTATCCACTGAAGGAAAGATATTCAGTATGACGCGCTTACCCGCTAGATCAGCCAAGGTCAAATCAGAAAGATCCCCTTGAGCTAAGGTGAACGCAGGAGCTTGTGAGCCAGGTTTAGGTAATTCACCTTGCGTATCAAATGCATTACCTTGTAGTGAAACTGTTGCCATGATGATTCCTTAGGTTTATGAACGAGGATATGAGTGTTATTAGAGTACCTTGCCAAGACTAGCTTGCTTCGAAGACATACGAAAGCAATACTCGGATGGATCAATAGAAAACACTATTCAACTGGATATTAATGACAAGCGATATTGAATCAATCATAACCAGCTGCAAACACCCTATTAAAAACCATTGTTTCCTCCAATAAGGACCACCCAATGAATTTTGAGCAGTGCTGTCAGTACCTAGCCAGCAAGCCAGAAGCAAAACTGAGTTTCCCTTTTGACGAGCATGTTCACGTCTACAAGGTTTGCAACAAAATGTTTGCCCTGATCAGCCCCACCAGCATGACCACACAGAATAATCCGCGAAAGGCTGCGCAAATGAACCTCAAATGCGACCCCATCCACGCGCAAGAACTCAGGGATGTATTTGACGCCGTAATACCTGGCTACCATATGAATAAAAGACATTGGAACACGCTCGTATTGGATGGCAGCTTACCTGGAAGTGAAATTACCCGTTTAATCGACCATAGCTATGCATTGGTAGCCAGCAAGCTCACTCGCGCCCAGAAGCAACCATTGGAATTGCGGTACCCTGAAACCCAACTCTACAAAGGCTTAAAGCCATTCGAGTAACGCAACACTAGGCAACCTAGTCACATACCACTAAAATAGCCCATATTGATATTAAGCAGTGAGTTCACAATGGCATCGTTACAAGAGCAGTTACTAAAAGCAGGTTTAACCAACAAGAAGAAAGTACAACAGGCCGAGCGAGCTAAGAAGAAAGTCGCCAAACAAGTCCGTAAAGGTGACGAGGTGGTTGACGAGGCCAAACAGCAAGCGGAAAAAGCCCGTCAGGAAAAACTCGCAAAAGATAAAAAACTCAACGAAGAACGTAAAGCACAAGAACATGAAAAAGCGCTGGCTGCGCAAATTAAACAGCTAATCCAAAATCACACCATTAACCGTGATGGTGCCGAACTTGATTACAATTTCCAAGATGGCAGTAAGATCAAGCGCATTCAGGTAACCAGCCTACTGCAACATCAATTGAGTCGAGGCATGCTGGCCATCGCCAAACTGGATCAAAACTATTTTGTGATTCCTGGCGTAGTGGCTGATAAAATTCGAGAGCGTAACGCCAGTTTTGTGGTGTATCAAGCTGAGCCGTCAAAAGAAGAAACTCCCGAAGACGACCCGTACGCTGACTACCAGATCCCGGATGATCTAATGTGGTAAATCTCTGATCCACTCAAGTACCTGCCAACGTATACCCTAAAAGGTTTAGCCATAAACGGCTAAACCTTTTATTTTGGGTAAAAGTAACTATATTTATATGAACTAATGAAAATAATAATGCTCAAACATGGTTATAAATAAAACCACATTGAGCCAGCTAACCAAACCAACCTTTCACAAATTGCCATTGGTTAGTAACCTGCTCATTAGATAGTGAACTTAGAGGTAACGGACTATGAGTGATTTAAGTGACATCAAGAAAACCAGAGAACATTGGTACACAGCGTATTTCAAAGGTGACACCGACGTGCTTCAAAAAATAGAAGCGTCGGACTTTTATGTTACCTCACCAAAAGGGAAAGAAGATCGCGTCACCCGCTATGACACCATTAAACAAGCCATGGAAAAAGGTAAATGGTTCAAAACCAGCATTACCCTTGAGGAAGATGCATTGGAATACCTTTTAAATGACCGCAAAGCCATGGTTTTAGGTCATGGTCGCACCATTGAGAATGGCGCCCCATTACTTGAAATGGCATTTGAAGAAAAATGGGTGAAATCGAAAAGCGGCTGGCAGGTTCAAGCTTTGCACCTAAATAAAGTCAGCTAGTTTAGAGCTTGCCTAAGATTGTGACTGCGATGCAGCTATATTGAGTCACGAATAAGATAACGAGTAATCGAGCACACGGATAAACAATCATAAAACATTGTTACTTCAAGCAGTCGTAGGCTCCCTTCTATACGCAAACTAAAAAGGATACTGCATGAAAACGCCATTACTGATCTTATCCGCTGTGCTTGGCTTATCATTATTAGCTGGCTGTGAAAGTATGCCAGACAAGGTGAAAAACGACGGTCGTGATGCGGCTGAGCGTGCTAAGCAGAATGCTGAAAAGGCTTACGAGGATATGAAAGACGATATGTAAAAACATAACGCATAAAAAAGGGGCTTAAGACGTGATTCTTAAGCCCCTTTTTTTGTGGTTCTTAATTAAGCATCAAGACCTTGAGACTTGAGGTAATCATCATAACTACCGTGGAAATCCACAATCCCTTGATCGGTGATCTCAATAATACGGGTGGCAATGGAGCTTACAAATTGACGGTCGTGAGAGACAAACATCAGAGTGCCTTCGTAATTCTCAAGTGCCAAGTTAAGCGATTCGATGGATTCCATATCCATGTGGTTAGTGGGCTCATCGAGTAATAAGATGTTTGGAAATTGCATCATCAATTTACCAAACAACATACGGCCTTGCTCACCACCGGAAATCACTTTAACCGACTTCTTAATATCGCTCGCACTAAACAGCATACGACCCAGTTGACCACGCACTACTTGCTCGTCGTCTCCTTCGTTTTTCCACTGATCCATCCAGTCATAAAGATTTAAATCTTGTTCAAAGTCACTGGCATGGTTCTGAGCGTAGTAGCCAATATTGGCATTTTCAGACCATTTAATGGTGCCTGATTTTTGCGGCATTTTACCGGCTAAGGTATGCAGCAAAGTGGTTTTACCAATACCGTTTTGACCAATGATGGCAATGCGCTCACCTACTTCAACCATCAAGTTCACTTGGTCGAACAAGATATTGTCATCATAGCCTTGCTTTAAATCTTCAACGATCAAAGCATTACGGAATAATTTCTTTTCTTGCTCAAAGCGAATGAAAGGCGATTGACGACTAGAAGCCTTCACTTCATCCAGTTTGATTTTATCAATTTGTTTCGCGCGGCTCGTTGCTTGTTTCGCTTTAGATGCGTTAGCACTGAAACGACTGACGAATGTTTTCAATTCAGCAATTTGGGCTTGCTTCTTAGCGTTATTCGCTAACATACGCTCACGAGACTGGGTCGCGGCTGTCATGTACTCATCATAGTTACCTGGATAAACACGCAGTTCGCCGTAATCCAAATCCGCCATATGGGTACAGATACTGTTTAAGAAGTGACGGTCATGCGAGATGATGATCATGGTGCAGTTACGCTCGCTTAACACCCCTTCTAACCAACGAATGGCGTTAATGTCCAAGTTGTTGGTTGGCTCATCGAGTAGCAAGATATCTGGGTCAGCAAATAGAACCTGAGCCAACAACACGCGCAGTTTCCAACCGGGTGCCACAGCACTCATTAAACCGTAATGCTGTTCTGTTGGAATATCCAAACCAAGCAGTAGCTCACCCGCACGGGCTTCGGCTGAATAACCATCCATTTCAGCGAATTCTGTTTCAAGGTCTGCCACACGCATGCCGTCTTCTTCGGTCATGTCTGGGTTAGCGTAAATAGCGTCGCGCTCGCTTTTCACTTTCCAAAGCTCTGCGTGGCCCATTAATACGGTATCAATCACCGAGTATTCTTCGTACGCAAACTGGTCCTGGTTCAACTTGGCCATGCGCTCGTTCGGGTCAAGGCTGACATTGCCTGTGGTGGGTTCTAGCTCACCACCTAAAATTTTCATGAACGTGGATTTACCACAGCCATTGGCGCCAATGAGACCGTAGCGGTTGCCTTCACCGAATTTAACTGAAATATCTTCAAATAGGGGTTTATCCCCAAACTGCATGGTGATGTTAGCCGTTGAAATCAAGTTGGATACCTAAGATATGTGTATTTAACAAATGGGCGCGAAGGGTACCCTTTGTTGGCTATTTGATCAAATGAAATAGCCCTGTTGGCCCCTAAAACCCTAGATAAAATCCATTATTGTCCGACGAAAAACATTCCTATCCGTCAGGCCTTGAATATCCGCACAAGACGTATTAACTTGAAGTCAGAAACAAACGAACAATAAGATACACGCAAGCTATTTATTGGATTAACCATGATCAAAGTAATCATTGAGCGAAATATTGCTGAAGGCTTAGAACTTAACTATTCAGATGCTATCCGCACCACACTCAAAGCGGTTCTAGAAGCACCAGGGTATATCTCAAGCCAGTCTCTAACGGATATTCACCGCCCTAATCACCGTCTGATTGTCATCAACTGGACGTCTGTCCAGGCGTGGGAGAAGTGGCAGTCCTCTGAAGAGCGTAAAAACGCATTGGCTAATATTACCCCGATTCTAGAAGGCGGTGAGAAGATCACCGTGGCTGAAGTCAGATAAAAACCCTAAAAATAACCTGCTTTTGAGCAGGTTATCCTTTTTGGCTTGCACTGCTTGTGGAAGCCTGCATAACCCCTTATATTGCCCCCACTATTTTTGTTGATGCTAGGTTTTTTCTTGCATGCATGCGTTATCTGAACCCACGGTTGGGTTAGCCTCGGCCCAAGCCATTATCGACTTCTTTTTACAGTTCAACATGGACACCCATGCATTGGCACAGGAACTCGGTATAGACGAAACCTTAATCAGCGAAGCGGACCAACGCTTACCCATCAGTATCTACCATGCCATGTGGGCGTTAGCGATCAAAAAAAGCCAGTGCCCTGAGTTAGGTCTTAGCATTGCTCAAAACGAAGGTATCGAAGATCTAGGGCTGGTTGCCCATGTGGTTTACAACAGCGCCACACTTAAAGAAGGCCTGGAGCATTACATTCGCTTATTTAGTGTCGTCAACGAAGCCATCGAGCTTGAATATGAGAACATTGATAAACGTTGTCACCTTCGATACATCTACAAATCACCCGATTTTTATAACATTCCGGATATCGAACGCACTCTCGCCATTGTGGTATTGCGCACCATTAAGGCAGTCGGTTTAGAAACCCGCTTTTATGAAGTGAATTTTCAGCACAGCAAGCCAGACTATGCACACAAATTTGAAGAGATATTTCCATGCAAGGTCAACTTTAATCAAGCGCAGTGTGAAGTCGTATTTGACAGTAAAATGCTGACCATGAAACCAAAACGGCGCAACCCTCACATGCGCGTGGCCACACTCAATTATGCTAATCAAATATTATCGCGGTTATTTAAACGCAGCATATCCAGCAAGGTAAAACGCATCATTGAAAAAAATCTCAGTGATGGCAGTTTTGATGCGGAAAAAACCGCTAAACAACTGAATATGAGCCGTCAAACCTTGTACCGAAAATTAAAAAATGATGATTCGTCATACAGTGATTTAGTCGACGAGGTCAAACAAAATAAAGCGTTTTTCTTATTAAAGCAGACTCAACTGCCGCTAACTGTCATCGCATATGACCTGGGGTTTTCTGAACTAAGTGCCTTTACCCGAGCCTTTAAACGCTGGACAGGGCAAACACCGGCTGAATACCGCAAGATAAATACGTTAGGCAAATAGTCGACGAGGTCAAACAAAATAAAGCGTTTTTCTTATTAAAGCAGACTCAACTGCCGCTAACTGTCATCGCATATGATCTGGGGTTTTCTGAACTAAGTGCCTTTACCCGAGCCTTTAAACGCTGGACAGGGCAAACACCGGCTGAATACCCCAAGATAAATACGCTAGGCAAATAAAGGCATCAAAATAATTATTTTGGTGCAACATCAACGCCTTTTAAAATTATTTAAAAGCAATTTTTTCACAAAAAAGCCCCAAGTATTCAGTGCTTTCACTGAACCCTTGGGGCTTGTGTTAATTCAGATGAATTAAGCGGTTTCTAGCGTTTTAATAAAATCAACGATATCTGAAACCCGAGTCAGCTTTTCAGCAGACGCTTCATCGATTTCGCAATCGAACTTTTCTTCTAGCGCCATCAATAGCTCTACGGTATCCAATGAATCGGCTCCTAAGTCTTCAATGAAGTGCGACTCAGGTTTCACCTGCCCTGCTTCCACACCTAACTGCTCAACTACGACTTCAACCACTTGCTGTAAAATATCAGACATTTTATTCTCCTAAGAATCTGATGATTAAATTATCCTGCTTTTTTCATACCCAACAACTGGGAAAAATCCTGAATAGCGGGTGGGGTTAGCGGGTCGGGTTTCAAGCCATAATCAATAAAGTCATAGGCAAAACCAAACTGCTGTAAAAAATCTTGTTTTAATGCACTGACATCAATTAGATCGTGCAGGTTATTCGCATTCACTTGATTCAAAATGGCCGTTACTTTCTTTTGAATCTCAACATCACGCTCTAAATCATCTACTCGCAAGCGTAGATTCGTTTTAGATTGCACCTCATTGAATAATTTCTCGTCAAATAAACGTGTAACTTGTTGCAACGTGCTTTCAAATTTATTCACGTGTCTTTGCTCTTGATGCAGCGCAGCAATATACAAGGGTAAACTCGGAATCACAGAACTTGATGGTGTGACTAACGCCTGCAAAAGACCAATACGGGCTTGACCACCCATTGAAGATAGACTTTGATCTAACGCCACACAGGTTTCATGCAAGTGGGCTTTTGCACAACCCAGTGTGCCGTCCCCGTATATCTGTTGGGTTTGATCCGGTCCGAGATAACTATAAGCAATGGTTTTAAAATTAGGCGCAAGCACGCCCGCTTTTTTAAGTTGCGTCACCCAAGCTTGCCAGTCTTCACCACCCATCACTTTTACCGTGGCGTCCACTTCATCATGAGTGGCAGATGGGATTTCAATATCGCGCACCTCACCTTTATAAACATCAAGCGTCTGACCTTGGAAGGTTTGGTTAATGGGTTTTATCGCACTGATATAATCCCCTACACCCTTAATACTGCGCTTGGGTGATGCCAATGAATACACCAGTACATCGATTTGCTTTTCAGACTGTTGAAGTTTTTGTATCACCCAATCTTTCGCATTACGTAAACTTCAA
>Ga0209634_1001834_pt1 | contig 15200 bp, 12 predicted proteins | sample LinPmetageLP40_FD_184043 | JGI IMG/M metagenome (GOLD analysis project Ga0209634, IMG submission 184043) | Marine viral communities from the Pacific Ocean - LP-40 (SPAdes) (version 2) | ecosystem: Environmental > Aquatic > Marine > Oceanic | place: Pacific Ocean | collected 2010-08-26
TTTGTAGATTTTTTAATAAATAAAGATTGTGAATCAAAAGCACCACCAAATGAAGATGATGGGTAACCTGTTGTTTTAAATCTAAATCCTAAACCATCAGGTACTATTTGTTCAGCTCCTAAATTAGCAGCCGTTATAGTAAAAGTAGAAGTACCACTCCAACCAGATCCAAGTTGTGGATCAGTTAAATTATTTATTTGAGTTCCTGTTATTGTTATTACAGAACCAACCTTATACCCTCCTGAGTCACCTTGTGTTAATATTACTTTTGTAACATTACCTCCTGCTGCTGTTATAGTTAATGTACCTCCACTTCCTCCACCTGTTACAGTAAATTGAGTATCAATGCCATATGAATTTGAAACACCATTACTACCCCCAGTTATAGGACCACCTACAGCTGCTATTTCAGAAGTTGATAATAGTTGGTTATGTGAATGTATATAATTTCTATATAAAGGTTGCCAAGGTATTCTTACAGATGAACTTGCATAGTTAGTGTTTGGTGGAACTGGTGAATATGCATAACTGTATCTTTGATACCATAAATCATAATCATCTTCCTCATCTTTATTTTTACCCCCAAATTCATTTATTCTTAATATAGTATTTGGTATACCCCAAATATTAATTAGTTGTCTTAATCCAGAAACTGTACCTTTCTTTTTAACAAGATAAGACATATTATGGTAAAGACGTTTAAATATTTCTTTACTTACTTTATCCATTGGATAAGGAAAACCTGCGGCTTTTTCAACATCAACATAATCTAGGTCAGTATAACTATCTTCCCAATAATTTATTACTCCTCCTGGTCCATTAACTGCTATTTGATGAGATATCATTTCACTTCCTGTTGGTGGTAAAAGATCACCATTATCACTACCAATTAATCCGAAAAAATTATCTTGATTATTATAATTATTTCCAAATCCTGTATATCCTAAAGATGTAATAACATCATCAGCTAATTGTAAAGGAATACCTTTATCAAGTTGATTTGTAGTGTTAGATTTTTCGGCAACTGCTTTAGTATATAACCACACTTCATCAAAAGATTGACCTACCATATTGGTAAATTCTAAATAATTATCATTATTATTATTTTCTTTTATAAATTCTGGTATTGTATAATATAACCAATTTTGATTATCACCATCAAATAAAGAACCTGATTTTTCAGCTGCTGCTATCCAATTATTAGCTAGTAAAGATTGTGTGGGTAATAACTCAAAAGGAAAAGTTGATCCTGTTTTTGGATAAGCATCTGATCCTGTAGAATAATATTGATAGTATTCAAATCCAGAAAATGCTGTTATTTCATGTTGTATTTTTGTAAATATACTAGCTATACTTTCTGATACAAAAACATTTCCTACATTGGATGCTGTAGTTCTAGATATAATATTTAAATCTGCTTCATATGTTTGTATTCTACTTACTTTTTCTATAAAATTACTTACTTGAGATTTTGCTGATGAAAAATTTACAAATTCACCAAATGAAGCAGTTGTATAATTAGGTGTTATTTGTACTCCTCTTTGATTTAATACATTTAAAAGTTGATCTTTTGACCCTGTTGATTTAGTGCCTAATAATTCTGTTTTATTTTTATTAATAGAGGAATTATTGACAAAATCATTTATTTTTAAATTTGAATTAGGACCTTTTAATCTTATTATATTATCACTATCTTTAAAATCATTTTCAAAATTAACTAAATATGCTTTTGATTCTGCTGTTTTAGTAGCAACATATAATTCATCTAGTAAGCCATATTTAGATGGTAAAGGATCATATAATTTTATTAATATTGAAGCTTGACCAATAGCATTTGATGCTTGTACTGGGCCTGTATTAGTTTCTTGATTTATAACACTATCATCATATTTTGCATTTACACCGATATGATATTCATTATTACCAAATGAAATATAAATTTCATCAAAAAATTGGGGGTTAGCGATATTATTTTTTAAAGCTACAATTGTAGACTTCATTGTTCTTGTAGGAATAAAATTAGATTTTAATCTTATCTCTGTTCTATCTGAAGAAATTTCTGCTAAATAATATGGAACTCCTATACTTGAACCTAATTCAAGATTTACAAAATTATAAACAGCATACATTTTACCAAATGTAAAACCAGCTCTTACTACATCACTTTCTGGAGTTAAATTTATAGTTGTTGTTTTAACTGATTTTACTCCTGTTTTGGGATCTGTTACAAATATTGGTTTAGGATTATTTGGTACAGTTAACCCAGCATAATTATAATCTGATGTTATTAATGTTTTATTAGCATCATATACATAAAATTCACAATTATTAACTCCAGGAGTAAATGAACCTTGATAATCTTTACTTTCTATTAATGTTTGATTACTTAATTCATAACCATCTGTAAATAAAGTAGTTGGATCTATTACTTCTAATGAAGATGAATATGTAAGTATGCTGTTTTTATATTCCATTATCCTTGTAAGTTTGAATTTATCTCAGCATTTGCCTCAGCATTAAGAAAGGCTGATTCTAGATTTTTAATTTGATTTGACATATCTGCTATTAAGGCTATATTTTGTTCTCTTAAATCATCAATTTCAGCTAATAAGGCATCTATTTCTTCTTGTTGTGCTACAAATTGAGTATATTTTGTACTTTCTAATATTAAAAACTCATGTGAGTTTACATCACCTTCTTTTGGTATTTGATAAAATAGTGTTTGGTATATAGTAAAAAAATCTCCTACGGTAGCCAAGCTTGGATCAAAAGTACTTACATCCTTAGTAGTTACCCCTAATTCATTAAATGAGGTATCAATAGTATCATAGAATTGTTTTTTATTAAAAGCTTCTTTTCTTAAATTCGACTCTGTTCCTAATAAAGGAGTTAATGGAATTTTAGAATATTCTTGGAAACTAATATAACCACTATTATTTGAGCTATTACGATCTCTTGACTGACCTGATACATACCCACGTCCAGAAGTTGGACTATTTGGATTATTTGTTACTGGGATTGTTGGTCCAGATGATATTGGTTGTAAAGGAGATACAGATGTATTCCCACCAATATTATTATTTAATATTGGAGTACCATTCAAGAAATTTACATATCCTAATACTGCCATTATCCATTAATTACTTTAAACATTATATCTTCATCAAATACTTTTACTGTACCACCTACTGTGGATTTAATCAATATAGTATAATATCTTTCTGGTTCCAATCCTGCCATCTCTACATCAAAATAACTAGATACGTTATCTGCACTTATTTTAGTGTATGGGTCTGAAAATGGAACTACGTACTCATTTGTATCTGTATCTTTAATAGCATAAAATGATGAGGTATATGGTAAGTAATGGTTATTAGTATATAACGAAGCCGTTTGAAATACTACATCGGGGTATTTAGGTATTGCTGATATTCTTAATCTAGGTACACTTTCTGAATAATATGTACCAGCATTGTTATAAATGTTAACAAATGATTCTTGTGTAGCTAGTACTGATTGTTTAACTGATCCTGTAGCAAAGCAATAATCATTCCACATTAAATTTAATGCTGGTGGGTATATTGTATTTGTATCTATTGAAAAATATCTAAATGTAGCTTGAAGGTTTTTATTATTAACAAATTCTTTTGAACTTGATTGTTTAACTAAAAACCCATTATTTGGAAACCCTTTAGTATTTGATGCTAATGAATTAGTATACCAAGTTTTTATTGTATCCGTTACATCTATATTAAGATCAATTCCTTGACCATATGAAAATACTTTTTCTTGTATTACATCTAATCCTACATTTGATCCTGTATACCAATTTCCCCCACCTGCTGCTGATCCTGAAAATGATGCTTCTGAAAATGATCCAAATCCTGTTACTGTAGTAACTTTAAATTTTAAATCAGTTGAAACTGTTCCTATTGCTCCACCTGTTAAAACTGCAGCTGCGATTGTAATAGTATCTCCTGGTATATATCCTGTTCCAGCTGTAGTACAAGTTACTGTTGTAATAGTAAATGCACCTCCTGTGGTTGTGATTGTAAATAATGCTCCTGTTCCTCCTCTACTTCCATTTCCTGCTTTGCCTGTTAATGAACCAACTGCCGTACCTACTGTTGTTGATATTATTTGTTGAGTTGATGCTACTTTTATAGGTCCTGATGTTGCCCATTTTTCTGCTAAATCAGCAACTGATCCTGAATAATTTCTAAATGTCCAACTTACACCATCTGTTGTTTGTGGTACATTATAATATTTTCCTGTTCCCATATTCCAACTTCCCGAAACTGGGTATACTTTTAATGTTTGATCCATTCCTAAACCTGTAACTACAGCAGCATAATTGTCCATTGTAATTTTATGTTCTACAGGTCCAAAACTATCTGAATTATCTCCTGCATTTACTTTATCTAATTCAAAATAATAATCATCTGAACCATGAAATGATTGTGAAGGAATATATAATCTATCTGAGAATTTATATCCTTTACCTCTTGATAATTTAGGATCATAATTTGCAGCTAAAGTAACAATTGGAAATACACCCCAATCATCATCTAATTGCCCAAATCCATTATTAAATGAAACATCATTATTTGCTACATCAGCAGTTATATTACTTGCTCTTAAAGTAAGTGTTAATACACCTACAGCACCCACAAAACCAGCTGCTATTAAATTAGCTTGTGGTATTGTTATTATATTATCAACTACATATTGTTGACCTTGACCAAGACTTGGAATTGTAGCTGCTTGTAAATTACCAGCTCCATCACCAGTTAATGTTACAGCTCCACCATTACCGATTTGTTGTGTACCACCCGTTACAGTAACATTTGCTCCACTTAAATCAATTTCTTTAGCTCCTGTTGCATTACCTATTGCTGTTTTTGCTGCTCCCCCAGTTTGTGCTAAAACATTTTGACCTGCAACTAACCCACCTGATTCAAGTTGTATTCCTGCAGCTATTAAATCTGCAGCTAAAACAGCCATTGTTGCTGCATTAGAATCACCATAAGAAGGAAGAGCACCTTCAGTTGTATCTGATCCAAACAATTCAGCACCTGAAGTTAATGCTGTTGTGCCTACAAAGGCATCTTCAAATCTATTATTTTTAACTACAAGTGTTACAGTTGCACCTTGTGTATCTGCTACTAAATTACCTGTTGCGCCTCTATTAAATGCAAATGGACCATAATTACCGTCTGGAGCTGTCATATTACAACCATTATCAGCTGGTTGACCACCTGCATTGCTTGTTGCTATTGATGCACTTAAACTAACACCTGGTTTAAAATATGATGCACCTGTTGCTAAATAAAGCTGTAAACCTGTTCCACTTCCACCTGCATATACTGGTTCATTTGGATTTTGGCTACCTGAATATAATGGTTCTACTATAGTGTCAAATTTATTTCTTGAACTTGTTGGGTATGATAATCCTTTAGTTTCAAATCTTTGATATGATTCTGGTCTTACTAAGTATGGATCTTGAAGTACCATTACACCAGCTGTTGTACCTATAACTGAACCTGATACACTAGAAGTAACCCAAGTATTAATTTCATCTTGAGAAAATTCAAGTAAATATCTACTAACTTGAGGAATATCTTGTGATAATAATGTAGTAGCTTCTAACATTTCATCTAACCCTGTATTCATACTTTGGGATAGAGTATACATTGAAGCATCTTTTGTAGGGAATATTTTTCTATTTGCCATTTTTTAATTTATTATATTGCTACTACTCTACCTATTATATCTTGATCAGGATATTTTACTTCAAACACCATTGGGTCTATAGATGGATATATTACTTCATCTATAGTTGAAGCATTTATATCATATGAAAAATTACTATATCCTAAACTTTCACCAGTTAAATTATTTACTACTATATTTTTTACTATTTGTACTCCTTGTACTTTACTTAATAAAATAAATATATTTTTTAATATAATTGGTTCATTTATTTGCCAATTATCTATAGCAAAATAAGATTGTAAAGAATCTATACAATTAGTTATTACTTCATTATTATTAAAATTAGGATTAACTACTATATTAAAATTAACTTGAATATTAATTATGTAAGCATCTTTTATATCAATAGAATCATTAATCATTCTATACTCTGATAGATATGTTTGTAGATTTCTTTTTAATGTATCAGAAGCAGTTCTTAATTGTTTATTAGAATTATAAGATAAAATATATAAACATAATACTGATGGTAATTCACCGGATGAATAATCTCCTATTTTTTGTGGTTGAGCATGTGCTTTAGATATAACTCCTAAATTAGAAGGCATTGATAAAGCTCTAACTAAATAATCTTGTGTAGTTACTACTCTTAATTGGTTTTGAAAATTACCTAAAGAATTTTGTCTTAATTCTTCAATTGTATCTCCATCACCCCCACCATCAGCTGCTAAAGGATTATTTGAAGTTAATGAATTAAAAATTTGATTTGCTAAAGCATTAGTTACAGTTGGTGTTGTTATAATTGGTTGGTTTACAAATGCAGCAGTAGAAGTATCTAACCCTGTTAATGTTCCAGCTTCTACATTAGCAGAAGCTCCTCCTCCTGTTAAATATCTTACTGTTAAAGTAGTACTATATGGCGCAATCCCATAAGTATTTGTAAATACAAAATTTGTAGGTGAAAATGCTGTTGTTAATTTATTTTGTTCAAATGGTAAACCTAAACCTACATTATCAGGATTAGGTATTATTTCTTCTGTTGTTGATCTAGTACTACCAGCTCCAAATTGCATTTGTAATGAACCAGAATCTATAAAACGAGCAGCAAATCTTCTTTGTACTGTTTTTAATTCTAACAAATAAGGTACTTCAGGATCACTAAAAAAGTTAGGATCATTTGTATTAGTATTCCTTATTGAGTTATATACATTTTCTTGAGCTAAATTAGGTACTTCATACCATTGATTCCCATTACTATCAAATACATCTAAAATACCTATTATATTTTCAGCATTTATATTTACAGTATCAAATTTTATAGCATTTCCAAATGTAAAATCAACTGTTTTAATAGTAGCAGATGTTGCTTTTCTTGTCTTTTTTAATAAATAATATGTTGGGTTACCTGCTGCTATTTGATATACAGATACTGTGGTGGGATCAAGTGAACTGGATGCTGAAAAATCAATTGCATCTCCTACTAAAAAATTAATGTTATTTTCTGTGTTAGTTGATACATTATTATTTTCAGGTATTAATAAAGCATAACTATAATCTGGGATAGAAACACTAGCACTTACTATAGCTGGGACTTGTTGGTAATAATCAATAAAAGTAGATGCTACACTAGTTACTTTAGGTACATAACCCATTGAGTAAGCTAAAGAAAATAAATTTTGAGTTTGTCTTGCTTTTTGTATAAATGTTTCTTGGATTTGATTATCTAAGTAAAAAGATAAAACATCACCTACATAAGCAGCCATTTCCATAAATAACATACCTGTAGATGTTGGGGTAAAATCATTAAATGTTTGTGGGAAATATGTTTTAGAATACTGAATTAGTTGATTTCTAATTGAATTAAAATCTCTATCAGTATATCTTATGTCTCTATCTAAATTAGCCATTATTGTAATTCTATGTTAATCAAATCTTCAGTACCAAAATTTTCTATTTGGTAAGTTAAAATGAAATTAATTGTATTTCTGTCTTCTTGATTGTTAAATTCTAATTGTTTTACAACTATATTAGGAAAAAATCTAATTATATCGTTTTGGATTCTTACTGTTAAGTCATTTTGTGATGATTCTAATATATTTTCAAATAATAAATTTCTTAAATCACCACCAAAATTAGGTCTAAATACTCTTTCTCCTTTATTAGTTAATAAATAATTTATTAAATTAGCTTTAGTTTGTTCTCTTGTAGTAAATGTTGGAATAAATACAGCTGGTCCATCTAAGGGAAAACCAAATCCTACCGCTATACTAGGGGTAAGATCAATTGGAAATCTACTCTGTATTATTCTTGCCATTATTTTTTATTTACTACCCATTAGACCTGCTATTTGACTCATATCAACTTCTCCTGCAGGTAAAGTACCATTTGCTACATCCATTCCTGCTTGAGGTTGAAATTGTTGTACACTATTAGTATTAAAAGCTGCTGTATCACCTAATATATTTTCATATGCAGATCTTTTAGCTTCTGCGGTCATTGTTGGTGTTTGAGGCATTACTGGTGCTTGGCTTTCCATTACTGGTGTTGCGTAAGTTGGTTGAGTTATAACTTTTGGAGTTTTAACAGCTTCCAATAAAATTTCCTTCAATTCTTCTTGAATAGCCTCTCTAACGGCTTCTTTTATTATTGTTTTTAATGCTGATGTCTTCATTTTATTTATAAATATTAAATTAGTTTATTTTTATATAATTTTTACTGTAAATTTTGTAAAATTCGTTGGATAATTTTCTTCTGCACCCCCGGATAATGGTATACTATTAATTATTTCTAGGCTATATGTATATGTTCCTAATAATTCTAAACTACCTACTATGCTTTTTAATGTCTCTTCTCTACTTGCTGTTTGTGTAGCTTCTAATGCTATAACAATATCTTCATTGTCAATTGATACTGAAGATGGTATAATAGGTATAGTAGATGGTCCTCCAACCCATGCTCCACCATTATAGTCTGGTGAATTAGATAAATTAAATAAAGAATTATATAAACCAGTTATTTGTTCTCCGAAAATTTTCATCATACCTAATGTAGCTGCCTTATTATCATATTTAGTATCACCAAACCTTCCTTCACCATAAGCATTTTTTCTAGCAGCATAGTACCAGTTCATATTACCTAAATCAATTTCTAGTCTATTTAGATAAACTACCCTATACCAAAATGCATATGTTTGATCAGTACCTTCATATGCAGTACTAATTATAAACCTATCACCAGCTGGATAGCTATTTGTTGAAATAAATGAAATCAAATTGGTGGTATCTACACTTGCATTCCCGGTTAATTCATCTGGTAAACCTCCTAGACCTTGTAATAGCTTTTTACTAAGTAAAAGAGCATCTTCATTATAGAGTATAGGTTTTGTTCTACTATATAAAAGGTCTACTAATTCAAGTGTTTGAGGGTTTCGTGTGTTTATAAGTTTTGGTTCTGTTGGATTTTCAACATAATATGCTTCATATAAAAACTTTAATGTATCGAGGTAACTAAGACCTGAAACTTTGTCTGATGAAAGATCTTCTCTAAGACCAGAATTGGGTAGATCTTGAATATTAAATAGGCTTGGACCAGTAAATAATTCATTTAGTGTTTTTAATGTTTCTAAATTTTTAGTACCATATATACCAACCCAATCATCAATGGCTGATTGAGTTAAAGATGTAGAATCAGAAAAAAACTCTCCAATTCTACCCGTAAATGGGTTTATATTATCTTGTATTGCAAATGATCTTTTTATAGTTAATAAAGCTTCAGTAAACCCTTCAGTTGTGCCTGGTGAACCTGACCCACCATATGTAGTCATTTCTATTTGTACCGGTTTATTTACTTGAATTGTTCCTGTTTGTATATATGATGTAATATCAAGGCTTTGAACTCCTGAAAATGAACTACTATCAACTAAAGCGTTAGCTCCATATTCTATATCAGTTGGGGAATTATTTAAATTAACGCTAGTTCCTCCATATACTAAAAATGTTGGTAGATATTGATAATTTTGGCTAGAAAGGGCCTCTAAAATTTGGTTATAATCACCAAAAAAACCATTTTGTTCACCAAATTGAATTAATTCTTCTTCAGATAATGCCGTAAGATCAAATACTTCTCCTTCTAAAACAATATTATTTCTAAATGCTGGTGCTTCCCAAATCGTTATATCTCCTGTATAAACATCAACTGCATATTTACCTTCTAAAACTAACACATTTATATCTGAGGCATAAGAAAATGATTCTGGTACTAAATCTGGATTAGTTGTTTTATTAATATTATAAATAATTACTTTACTACCATATCCACTTAACCCATCATTTACTCCTACTGAGTTTTCTCTTACCATTCTTATTCTTCTTGAAGGAAATGTAAATGTATTGTTAGGGTCATATTCTAATATAAATCGAAAATTTTTATAATAAAAAGGATCAACAGCATTTGGGGTTAAACGTTCTTCTAAAACATTACCTAATTCAGTAGTAAAAGGATCAAGAGTTCCTAATTGACCTATAATATTTCCAAGTAATAAAGCTTTGTTAGCATCTATATCTGCTTGTGTTAAGAGGGGACATACATCCTGAAGGTCTACTACAGCTTTAACCATCCCTAATATATTTACAAAAGGATCAGTTACTGTACTTATTCTATTTAAGGGAATCGTAACACTACTAAGTAATCCTATTAATGTTGATGTAGCAGCTGGAATTAAGTTAACATTAGCTTGGGCTTTTTCTAAAAATTCTCCTAATGTTATTAAAGTAGAAGCAAAAGTATTAGGGACTGATAGAGGTACTCCTACACCCGGAGGTGCTGAAGTAGGTAATGCTAACAATTTTATAATTTGTACTATATCAGATAGAGCATTTATAGACTCAACAACAGGTTGTGTTTTTTCCTGTAATCCATTAATTGGTGTTTTAAGCTCAAGAATAGTTGCTTTTATTTTATTTGTAGCAGCATATATAGCTGTTACTTTATTTTCAGCAGAAGTAATTAGTCTTGTAGTTTCTTCTTTTTGTTGAATTGTCATTTGGGGCTGAGCACAAATAATTTCAGGGGTTAACAATTTAGTTGGATCAAATGATGGAGCTTCTCCTCTTAAAACTGAACGAATATCTATGGGTAATGTGTTTGGATCAATTCCTGCTTTTTCAATTAATCCTAGACCTAAATTAATTACTTCATTTTCCATAGCAGTAATTGCTCCTTTCATTCTAGATGAATTTTTTGCAATTGTTATTACTTGGCGTATTGCTACTTTATCTAAACCCATTATTTGCTAGTTGTTGTAGTTGATTTATAACGTTTAATATTATTTAACATATTAGCTGCAGATGAAGCTACACTAACTGCTGGTGGTATTAAAGCTAATACAGGTGGAGAAATTTTACCAGGAGCTCCTATTGGACTTTGTAAAGCCGTAGCTAATGAAGCTAAATCACTACATAATGTTTCAAAATCTCCTAAAAATTTGTTACCTAATATTATAGGTTCAGAAGCATTTTTATCACCTAAAGCTATACTTTTTGATTTTACAACTGTAGATTTAGTATCTATATTAACGCTGTTAATTGAATTTAAATTTATGGTCTTAAATGAACTTAATAAAATAGAATCTGTTTTTGAATTTAATAATAACCTTCCTGAGTTTAATATTATTTGTTCTCCATTATATTCATTTAAAGAAGTTGGGGGTGCAAAGTAAGATTCATAATTTAATGATGAACCTGATATAGGTATTAATTGAGTGGATGTTAAATAAATACTTGAGGCATCTGTATTTATGTCTTCTACTTGAGGTATCCAAGGTTTAGTATCTTCTTCATGTTGGCCATTTTTTAACATAATTATAGGATCTCCATCCGTCCCACTTTTAGACCATGGATTTGGTATTACACTTCCAGATATTGTAGACCCAAATCTTAATGATTGACCCCATCTACCTTCATACATAATATCCCCTTCATAAGGTTGTAAATTTCTTATATTTATTCTTTCATTGAAATCATCTCCTAAATCAATTTCAGTACTACCATCCGTAACTCTTCTTATAGTACCTCCTTCAGTTTTTTGATAGTCTCCAGCTTGGGCATTATCTCCTGTAGGATTAAAAATATTTTTAACTGTATCTGGTATAGCATTATGGTGAACACTACCCCATATATTAATGGGTTGAAAGTAGTAATAAACTGTACTGTTTACATTAGCTTGTACATTGTTACTAGGCAGTGATATTATATAAACTATTTCGTTTTCTACAGGTATGTGTGTTATATTAGGAAATAAGGGAAGTGCAAATGTATCTGTATTAAATTGAGGATTGGGATTAGGCCTAGTAATTGAATTAAAAAACAAACCTCCTATAGATTGATATTCACCATACCTTTTAAAAATTTCAGGATGTGTTTCCCCTTCAAGCATAACATAACGTACCCTAGCGGAAAAAATAGAAGTACCACTACCCTTTATATTATCGGCTACAGATCTTAAAAAACCAAAAATAGCTGATCTAGGCATTAATCTTCTTTTTTAATTTGAATTTTTTCCATTTCGGCTAATAATGCATCTTTTTCATCATCTGTTATACCTAACCCACCATCATCTCCTGAATTGTTAACTACTCTTTGTATAATAGTAGCCATTTTAATTAAAGCATCATCATTTTTTACCCCTATTTCCATATATTCTTTAATTAGTGGTACTATAAGGGTAGCATCACCTATTTCTTGTATTAATGGTTTTAATTCTGATATTAAAGCTGTTACTTGGTCTGATTTTTTCTTTTGGTTTATGTATATTTCTTCTAAAATATCCGAGAATTTTTTCTCCCCAAAAATAATTGAATCTAATTGGCTCATAATTTTGGTTATAAATATAAAAAAATTAAACCTTTGAGGTAGGATAGTACCCTTGTTCTAAGTAAAATAAATATTTTTCTTTAAAAATACCATATAAAATATTAGCAATTTTAGTAATTTTTGGAGTTTTAACATCAATCATTTCTCTAATATAAATATAAAGTGCTTTTTTATTAAAAACATCAATTGCATCTCTTTTTCTAAATAATTCTAATATGGCGTCTGCTATTCTAGCATCATTTCCCTTTGGAAAAATTTTATATATTTTTTCGGTACATTCATCAACATATTGATCTATAAAAATAGATAATTTATCTTCATATTTATATCCTTGATTAGACAATTCATCACCCTCAAATGGACCATCTATAACTTTATGTACACTTTCATCCATTTTTTGTGATGAAATAAAACCTGGTTCATTTGAATCTAAATTAGAGTAATTAGCTAAATCTGTTATTTGAATGTTTTTTATTTTTTTCCCATAATTTTTAGTATTATATACTATTAACCATCGTTTAACTATAGTTCCAAAGTAAGAATAGGCTTTAGCACCATTTTCAGGATTAAATAAATGTATTTTTGATAATAAAAATACCATTAATTCATGTTGTAAGTGTTCTAAATTTTCTACTTCTGTATAATAAAATTTAAATGTATGGATTATATTTTGAGTAAGCTTATAAAAAGGATAATGAATGTGGTCTTGATATATATCACTCCTTTCATCAGCATTTTTAATGGGATCTAAACTATTATATTTTACTATATTTGCTTCTGTTTCTTTAGAAAAATATACCCGTCCCTTTCTCTCTCTTTTATTTTTCTCAATTATATGATCCATTTATTCTTAGATTTTTTTAATATTAAAATCATTAAGAACTTCTTGTATTTGTTTAATTGTTTGGAAAAAATGTCCTACTTCATCATCACCTTCAAATGAACCCTTAATGTCTGTTTTTTTAATTTTGTCATCCGAAACCTCGATTACTCTAGATATATTATCTAAATATTTAAGATATCCTAATAAAATATCTTCTTGTTTTTCATTTTTGCTTAGTAGATTAATAGTCGTAAATCCTAAGACCACGACTACTATTGAAAGTATTATTATTGTTATTATCATAATTTGTCAAATAAATTTTTAAGTCCTTCGCTTTTAATTGTACCTAATGCTTTAGACTTAGTTGGTGTTTTTTTATTTGACTTCAATGTATAATTATTTTTTTGCTTATCCACACCATTTTTTAATGAAGGAAGCCATTCTTTTTCAAATTCAATTCTTGCAGCCATCATATCTGCATGATGTACTATATAAATTAAAGATGTTCGTGGTTTGGTTTCAACCATATAACTTTTAAAATATGGTTCATTAGCTGGGTCATATAAACCATCATGCAATTTGATTGCTAAATGTTCATTGTATGTTAATTTAATCCCTGCTTGAGATAATAAAAATAATGATCTATCTGGTACTGACATAAATGCAATTTTTTTATTAAATTGATACATCTCTCCCATATTTTTCTTTCTCCATTCATCTTTAGAAGGTATATGTGAATATTCAACACCATCACCCATTTTACCTAAATCATGATTAATAGCAGCGAATACTAATTCTTCTACGGTATATGTAGTAGTATCTGCTCCCATATTTCCCCACACACTATGTAGTTGAATAGCGCATTCTATAACACGATTAACGTGATCAATGTATCCCCCTGGGAATGCGTTATGATACGCTGTCTTATGCGAAGCAGGCATAAGTACCAATTCGTCCTGATGGTGGTTATAAAATTCTAATAATTGGTCCTTTCTATCCCCAGTAATATACTTATTAATATATCCTTGAAATGTTTCCCAATTTGATGATATTTTTTCTGCTGGTATGTTCATAACTTTTATTTATTTTTTATCCATTTCTTAATGGTGATCCTTCTCTTTCTAAAGTAGAAGTTAATTGATCTATTATTTCTTCTGTTTGATCTATTTTTTTAGTAAATTCATCAACGGGTTGTTGTGATTTTACCATTAACTTTAGATTTTTACATTGTCCTGTTAATCTATCTAATAGACGTGAAACAGTTTCTGGGTTGCGTAATGCCATAATTTGATTATTTTATATTTGTATTATTGAGTACCTCTTGTACCCATTATCCTTAATTCTCTCATCTCTCTATCTTCTCATCTCCTATTTCCTTAAACCTGTGTACCTAAGGTACCAAGAAAATCTGTGATATCCAAGCTATTTTTTAAATTTTAAGGATTTTTTCTTTATTTTAAGTAAGAATGCGCATCTTTCGTACAATTCATCTTGTTGGAAAAATAAAATTCCCATATCAAGAGCCAAATAAAATTCATCGTCAGAATAATGTTTAAGTGCGTCAATATAACCTTTATTTTTAATATCTACGTTAGATATATAAGACCAAGCTCTATTATATACAACGTACTCCCCAGCTTCTTTAATATCATTTATATCAAATTCCTGATTAGATTGTTTAAAAAAATTTAAAACTTTATTATTAAAATTTATGTGGTTTTGAATTAATTTTTTATACATACCTACATGAAAAATAGGTTTTGTTTTTAATTCATCAAGATTTGTAGCAGTTT
>Ga0209634_1001835_pt1 | contig 15200 bp, 18 predicted proteins | sample LinPmetageLP40_FD_184043 | JGI IMG/M metagenome (GOLD analysis project Ga0209634, IMG submission 184043) | Marine viral communities from the Pacific Ocean - LP-40 (SPAdes) (version 2) | ecosystem: Environmental > Aquatic > Marine > Oceanic | place: Pacific Ocean | collected 2010-08-26
ATTTTACAAATGGAGCTAATACTTTTAGATTAGCTTTATACACAAGTTCAGCAACATTAAATAAATCAACTACAGTTTATGTAACTGCTAACGAAGTAGCTAACGGAAATGGTTATACTACTAAAGGTGCAGCGTTAACAAATGTAACACCAGCTTTATCAGGTGACACTGCATGTTGTGATTTTTCAGATGTATCTTTTACATCAGCATCTTTTACAGCTAATGGTTGTTTAATTTTTAATGACTCAGCAACTGATGATCCTGCAGTTTGCGCAATAGCATTTGGTGGAGACAAAACTGTATCAAGTGGAACTTTTACAATTCAATTTCCAGCAGCAGACGCATCAAACGCAATCCTTCGTATAGCGTAAAGGTAACGACGGATGTCCGTTACTAGAACTTTTACAGTAACGGTAGTTAGTACCGATTCAGGAAATAAATATGTTATTGATGGAGTACAACAAGAAACTGTAAATCTTGTTGAAACTGGAACGTATAGGTTTAATCAATCAGATAGTTCAAATGGTAATCACCCTTTAAGATTCTCAACAACAAGTAACGGTACATGGTCTGGTGGTTCTGAATATACAACCGGTGTAACCACGTTTGGTACTCCTGGACAATCTGGCGCCTACACACAAATTGTAGTTGCATCCGGTGCACCCACACTCTACTATTATTGTACAAATCACTCTGGAATGGGAGGTCAGGCAAATACTGTTGCTATCAATACGTGGGGAATGTGGGCATGGGGCACCGATTCATGGGGTGATCAAGGTCCTGTTGAAATAACTTTAAGTGGACAGTCTGCAACTTCAAGCGTTGGAAGTGTTGTAGCTATTGGAATTATTACTGCAGAATTAACAGGTCAAGAAGCAGAAACAGATTTAGGTTCATTAACTACAGTTCAACTTACAAACGTAGCACTAACAGGATTACAAGCACAAACAGAACTAGGTACTTTTGATAACGCAGGTACATTAGTTGGTTGGGGTAGAAGCGGTTGGGGTGAAGAACCTTATGGAGATTCATTTAATAGTTTAGTTCAACTAGCTGGAGTTAGTTCTACATCTAGTGTTGGGTCATTAACAAGTGCAATAGAAAATTTTGTACCCTTAACAGGAGTTGAAGCTGAAACCGATGTAGGTAGTTTAGGTTTTAATATAAGTCCTATAGTAATACCAACAGGAGTCTCAACAACCACTGCAATAGGTTCTCTTATTGTCGGAGATGCTGTTGGCTTAACAGGGCTTCAAGCAACAACTGCAGTTGGTGGAATAATTCTTGATGCTCTTACAGAACAACCAACAGGACAACAAGCAACAACAAGTGTTGGGTTTATATCACCAACAGATGTAATGGGGTTAACAGGATTACAAGCAACAACATCTATTGGTTCACTTGTTCCTGAAATAGGAGTTCCATTAACTGGTCTATCGACTACTTCTGCCTTAGGCACACCAAGTCTTATATTTTCAATAGACCTTACTTTAACAGGTATTCAAGCAACAACTGAATTAAATGATAATCTTGTTCTTAAATATTTTAATAGGAAAGTTCCTAAAGACAGCACAGGTTACACAAGGAAAACACCTAAAAATACCACGGGTTACACAAGGAAAGTTGCAAACTAATGTTTGACTTTACATATATAAGTAATATAAATTAACAAGCTAACAGGAGAACAGAATTATGGCATCAACTTTTACAGATCTTGGCCTAGAGCTAATGGCAACCGGCGAAAATGCTGGTACTTGGGGAACAAAAACAAACGCAAATTTAAGTCTTGTAGAACAACTTACAGGTGGTGTTAATTCCCAAGCTGTAACTGATTCAGGAACACCAACAGCTTTAACTATTGTTGATGGTGAATTAACAGGAACTGCCCAACACAGAGTTATAGAACTTACTGGAACAATATCTGGAGCAAGAGTTGTAACTTTTCCATTACTTACAGAAAATTTTTACATTATTAAAAATGGTACATCAGGTGCTTACACAGTTCAATTAAAAGCAGTATCTGGTTCAGGAGCAACAGTAACTTTTGCAGCAACTGATAAAGGATATAAACTTATTTATCTTGATGGTGTTGCAACAAATACTGGAGTTTTTGAAGCTTCTATAGGAGAAGCAAACGAAGTAACTCTTACAGGAACACAGACTTTAACAAACAAAACTTTAACTTCACCTAAAATTGGTACTAACATTTTAGATACTAGTGGAAACGAATTACTTAATCTTACTGCTACAGGTTCAGCGGTTAATGAATTAACTTTAGCAAATGCGGCAACAGGTGATGGTCCTATTCTTTCAGCAACAGGTGAGACTAATGTTGATATAAATTTAAACCCTAAAGGAACAGGAACTCTTAAGTCAGGAACAGCTGCAGTTAAAATTGCAGGCAAAGAAACTATTTGGGTTCCCTCTGCAGCAATGTATCCTTCTACAACTAATGGAGCGTCAGCTCAACAAGTAGAAACAACAGCAACAAGACCTGATATGAAAGTATTAGATTTTGACCCAGGTACCAATGAATTTGCACAATTTACAGTGGCTTTCCCTAAATCATGGAATGAAGGTACAGTGACTTATCAAGTATATTGGTCTCCAAGTAATACGAATACCGGAGACTGTATGTTTACTTTAAGTGCTGTAGCGGTTGGTGATAATGATACTATTGATGTAGTATTTGGAACTCAAATAGTTATTACAGATGCGGGTATAGGAACAGTTGAAGACCAACAAGTTACAGCTGAAAGTAGTGCCGTAACAATTGCTGGTTCTCCAGCAGTAGATCAACTAAGTTATTTTAGACTAGAACGATTAGCTGCTAACGGAGCCGATACATTTACAGGTGACGCAAGAGTTCTTGGTATTAAATTATTCTTTACTACTGACGCAGCTAACGACGCATAAGGAATTTAGATATGAGAGATATTAAAAATAAACTTACCTCTGGTAAGAATACAAAAAATATAAAATCAAAAAAAGGTAAATCTTTTGGTTATCAAGTTTTAGGATTTGGTGGTGGAGATAGAGCTGTACCTCAATTTACAGTAGCAAGCGGTGGGAATGCTACCCATACTGACGGTGATTATAAAATACATGCTTTCACAGGTCCTGGTAGTTTTGTTGTATCACAAGCAGGAAACCTACCTGATTTTCCAGGAGACCCTTTAGCTGGTCCTTCAAGTGTAAGTTACTTAGTAGTTGCTGGTGGTACGGGGGGAGCTGTTGGCGGTGGCGGTGGTGGCGGTTTTAGAACATCTTATCCAAGTCCTGCTGGAAATAATCCAATTTCAGCAGCTAGCTTTCCTGTTACTGTAGGGGGTGAAAATTCTGATTCAGTATTTAATGGTGTAACATCTACATCGGGTGGTAGTGGACAACATTATGGAGGCCCTTCGTCTCAAACGGCAAGCCCCGGTGGTGCCGGAGGTGGAGGTGGAGCATCTTCTGTTCCTGCTGGAAGAGATGGTGGTAGTGGTAATACTCCTCCAACAAGCCCACCACAAGGTAAAGATGGCGGAAGAAGCGGTAACAATTCACAAATTGTTGGTGGCGGCGGCGGTGGTGGCGGCCCTAGTGGACAAGTAGGTGAAAATTCTCCTGGCAGTAGAGGTGGTAACGGCGGAAATGGTCAACCTCTTGCTACAGCTTTTTTTGGTCCAAACGCACCAAGTTATGGAGTACCTGGTCCTTCTTCTGGAAGATGGTTTTCTGGCGGTGCTGGTGGTTCTTATCACCAAGGTAATATTGATGGAGGTACTGGAGGTGCTGGCGGTGGCGGCAGGGGTACAAGATTAGGCCCAGTAAATCCGCTTCCTGCTCAAAGTGGAACAGCTAATACCGGCGGTGGTGGTGGAGCTTCTACGGGTCCCGGTGGTTCTGGTGGTAGTGGACTTGTTATCATAAAATATAAATTTCAATAACTAGACTTTTTAAAAAAAATAAATATAATCTTATTTCATGAAAGTAATAAGAAATTTTTTATCAAAAGATAAATTTAAATATTTAAAAAATATTGTAGAAGACCCTAGATTTCCTTACTATTATCAAAAAAACCTTCTTCCTGTTAAATCAAAAAAATGGGATAAATATGATTTCTTTTTTTGTCACATGTTGTTTAGAGATGGATTACAAGTTTCTGGAAATAAATTAGTTGAAAGTGTTTTATATCCAATAACTGAAAAATTAGGTGCAAAAAAAATACATAGAGCAAAAGTAAATTTATATACAAACCAACACAAACATTCAGAATCTGGTTATCATGTCGATACTGATCATGATTATATAAAGGTAGCTCTTTTTTCTGTAGGAACTAATAATGGTTGGACAGAATTTGAGTCTGGAAAAAAATTTTTATCAAAAGAAAACTCTGTTGTTTTATTTGATTCAAACAAAAAACACAAAGCTGTTACTCAAACAGATACAAAAATTAGAATAAATATAAATATAAATTATGAGTAACATTATAATACTTGGGGGAGGTTCTGCCGGTTGGATGACAGCTGCAACTTTAATAAAAATGTACCCAGATAAAAACATAACATTAATTGAATCACCCCATACTCCAACTGTTGGTGTGGGTGAAAGCACTCTAGGTCAGATCAATAAATGGTTAGATTTACTTGGTATTAAAGATGAAGATTTTATGCCTCACACAGACGCTAGTTATAAACTAAGTATTCGTTTTGAAGATTTTTATAAAAAACAAGATGGCGGATTTCATTATCCTTTTGGAAGACCCTTTGAAGAAAACTTAACTTGGGGAAAACAAAATTGGTTTGTAAAAAAATATTTTGACAAAAAAATTAAAAATAATGATTACGCTAATTTTATTAACCCCAATATGTCTTTAGTTAATAATAACACAATATTTAAAAACACAAAAAATCAATTAAATGGTTTTGATTTTAAAAGAGATACTGCTTATCATTTTGATGCTACAAAATTTGGAACATGGTTAAAAGATAATTACTGTATACCTAAAGGAGTCAAACATATTGTTGAAGATATTAAAAACATAAAAACAAATAAAGAAGGTATTGTGTCTTTAAACGGATACAAAGCAGATTTATATTTTGATTGCACCGGTTTTAAATCTATTTTAATGAATAAGATAGGTGCTAAATTTAAAAACTACTCAGACTTATTACCTAATAATAAAGCTTGGGCGACAAGAGTTCCTTATAAAGATAAAGAAAAACAATTAGAACCTTTTACTAACTGTACAGCAATTGAGAATGGTTGGGTATGGAACATACCTAGTTGGGAACGTATTGGCACAGGCTATGTTTATTCTGACAAATATGTGTCGGATAAAAAAGCATTAAAAGAATTTAAAAATCATTTAGATAATAAAGGACACGACTATAGCAAGTCTACATTTAAAAATATTGAAATGCGAGTAGGTCGTTTTGATGAAATTTTTTATAAAAATGTTTGTGCTATTGGTTTGTCTGCCGGATTTATTGAACCCCTAGAATCTAATGGTTTGTTATCTGTACATGAATTTTTAATAAATTTATTAGATGTATTTGAAAGACACGACACTATCACACAATACGATAGAGATTGTTTTAATCAAAAATGTGGTTTATTTTTTGATAAGTTTACAGACTTTGTTTCTGAGCATTATGCTTTTTCTCAAAGAAAAGACACAAAATATTGGCAAGATATAAGTAACAAAAGTTTTTTAAAGTTAGCAAAATCTGATAGTGTATTTAAAGACATGGCTGTAAGGTATGATATGTTAAATGAAAATGATTACTTTAACAGCGGTTTTGGCGAACATTATATTACAACAGGAATGAATTTGTATTCTAAGACAAACAAAAATATAGCAACTTCTGGTTTTGATCTATATAATATTACATTAGAAAACAATGATAGAAATAGATTGGTTAAAAAATGGAACAGTGTTGCTAAAAAACAATTTACTTTATTAAAATTCTTGACTAAAAACATACATAAATGATATAAGGGTGACTACATATGGCATACTTTGCAAAAATAACAGAAGATAATAAAGTACTTAGTTTACTTACTTTAACTGATACCGACACACAAAATGATGAGGGTGTTGAAACGGAATCAGTGGGACAAGCCTATTTAGAAAAACACAATAATTGGCCGGCGCATTTATGGATTCAAACTTCTTACAACACAAGATTTAATACTCATTTATTAGGTGGCACTCCTTTTAGAGGAAACTTAGCAACAACTGGTGCAGAGTGGGATCCAGTTAATAATATTTTTTGGCCAATAAAACATTTTTCAAATTGGGTAAAATATCTTCCCGAAGCTAGGTGGCAATCACCAATAGGCGATGCTCCGGAATTAACAGAAGAACAAAAAGCTGATACTAATAATGTTTATTTTTATAAATGGGATCAAGATAATAACACTTGGGTGTTGCTTAAAGACCCAGCCGTTTCTTGACAATTTAATAAAAAAAATATATCTATTAAATAGGTATGCAAAAGAAAGTATTAACAGAGCAGTCATTATACTTTGGCAACGTATCAATGCCAAAAGGTTTTGAAATAAACAGACAAGAATTAGCTGTTTATATTTCACATTGTAATTTAACTGATAAAAAAATTCCTTTTTCTAGAACCTGGGATATGTTAAATACATACATTCAAGAGCATATAAAATTAAAATATAAACTTAGAATATTTAATAAAGATACATGGGGAACGTCATACACACCTTTAGAAACAAGCCCTCCTTTGTTGAATGTAGATCTCGTAGATTTAAAAAATTCAGCAGATTACACAATGCTATACGGCGTTGAAGTTGAGGATTGTATAGTTACAATTTATTACAACGATAATCGAAGAAAAGGTAAAAGCTGGGAAATAGAATTAAAGAACAACATGTTTATTATGTTTCCTTCTAGTAATACCTACTACATAACGAACAATCAAAAAAAAAAATTAAACTTTATTCAAACTATTACTTATGAATTTGTCTAATAATTACTGGTATTTTAAATCAGCATTAACCCCAAAGTTTTGTGATGATGTTATTAAATATGGATTATCTAAAAAAACAATCACAGCAAGAACAGGTGCTTTCTCTAAATTAAACTTAAACAAAAAAGAACTTAATGATTTAAAAAGAAAAAGAAACTCTGGTATTACTTGGTTAGACGATGATTGGATTTATAAAGAAATACACCCTTACATACACCGTGCCAATAAAGATGCCGGTTGGAATTTTCAATGGGATAGATCCCAAGCTTGTCAATTTACTCAGTATAAAATAAATCAATACTACGATTGGCATGTTGATAATTTTGATAAACCTATTAACCAACCCGGTGGACCAGAGCATGGTAAGATTAGAAAATTGTCTGTGACGTGTCAGTTAACTGATGGTTCTGAATATAAAGGTGGAGAACTAGAATTTGATTTTAGAAACTATAACCCTAACATGAGGGATGAAGAAAAACATGCAGTAAGAGCAAAACAAATTTTACCTAAAGGATCTATTATTGTATTTCCTTCTTTTATTTGGCATAGAGTCAAGCCGGTGACTGACGGCACTCGATATTCGTTAGTCCTATGGAACGTTGGAAACTTATATAAATAGTGACAAAACAAATATTTTATTTAACAGGCACTTTTAGATGTGGTACAACTTTGTTAAGATCTATTATAAATCAAAACCCAGAGTTTTACACAACACCCAATAGTATTATACCAAGTATAATATGGCTTTTAGATCGTTTTAAACAACACCCCGAATATAAAAATTGGAAATGTGTTGATGTAGATAAACAATATACAAATAATGAAAAACATTATGATGAAGTAATAAAAAATACTTTTAGAAATTATTTCTCTAAACATAAACAAAAATACATATTAGAACAAGGTAGGTGGGGGACTTTAGAAAATTTTAATTTGTTGAAACACTATGGTTTTTTACCAGCAAAATTTGTAATGCTTGTTAGACCTTTAAAAGAAATACTAGAGTCTTGGAACAGGGTCGATAAAATACCTAATGCTCTAATACCTAGACACTGCGATACCTTAATGGAACCTGGAGGAAGAGTTGGACAAGCAGCTGCAGCCCTAGACTTTTTAACAAAACATTATAAAGAAAATTTATTAATTATTAAATACAAAGATTTATGCAAAAAACCTGAAAAAACAATTAAAAATTTATATAGATTTTTAGAAATACCTTTTTACAATAAACATAGATTTAACAATTTAAATCAAGTTGATAGCGATGAATCTGATCACACAAAAATAAGAACAGGTGAAGTAACAAAAAAAATATATGTAGATAAAATAAAAATACCTGATATAGTTTTAAAAAAATACAAGAAAGAAAACAATTTATTTAAAAAACATGGATAAAAAAAATTATTTTACTACACCTATTTGGGCTGAAGAAAGACCAGATTTTATTAAATCTTTAAATAAAGCTTCTGATAAATACATCAAAGATTCTAAAAAAAAACATAGAAAATTATTTAAAACTACTAATGACTATGGTCAATTGCATTACTCTGGTTCTTTAGCTAACGACAATAATTTTTTAGATTTTAGAAATTATATTGGTGCTAAGTCTTGGGAGTTTTTAGATGATCACGGTTATGACATGGACCAATACCAAACTATTCTTAGCCACATGTGGGTTCAGGAGTTTAGCCAAAATGGAGGTGGACATCAATCTACACAAGTTAGTCCCAACCAACACGTATCTGGATTCTATTTTTTAAAGTGTAGTGACAAAACATCTTTTCCTATTTTTCATGAACCAAGAACCGGGGCTAAAGCAACTAAATTAAAAATGAAAACAAAATTAAATGGTCCTGTTAGTGGGACAGGGTTACTTCATTTTAAACCTGTTCCCGGTACTTTAATTATTTTTCCAAGTTATTTAGAATATGAATTTGCAATAGATGCAGCCATTGAACCATTTAGATTTATACAATGGAATATACAATCCGTACCAAAAGAAATAGCAAAAGATGCTTAAAAATATTTTTAGTTCATATCTTTATGAAGGGAAATGTGATGTTAGTTTAACTAAGTTTAAAAAACATATTCTTGAGACAAGGAAAAAAAATAAACAAGGAATAATAATAAGTAATAGAAAAGGTTGGCAAAGTAATTTTTTTAATCAAATAAATAACCATAACCAAAAAGTGTTTGAGTTTTTAAATAAAGAAGTTGATAAAGTTACAAAAAATTTAAATCTTAAAGACAACATTAAATTACGTAGTTATTGGTACAACATAAATAATAAATTTTGTTTTAATGTACCACACACCCATGCGGATTATGGATTAGTTTTATCGGGTGTTCTTTATATAACAACACCTAAAAATTCTGGTAAAATTGTTTTTACTAGAAACGATCCTGTTTGTGATATGATGTATACTTCAAGTAAAGTAAATAATTATAATGAATATACTTCAAGTAATTTTACAGTCATACCAAAAGAAAAAGTTTTTCTTTTATTTTCTTCTGGTACACCCCATTATGTAGAACCAAGTTTAAGCAATCAAGATAGAATAAGCATTAGTTTTAATTACGGAATATGAGTTTTAAAAAAAATTTTATTAAATTTGAAGAATCTATAGATTTTAATTTTATTTCGAAAATTCTTTCTTTAGGAGATCATGAAAGTTTTATTGCAAGTAGATGGAATGCTAGTTATATTTTAGAATCTGTTTTTCAAATAAGAAATATTCAAGATAACAATAATGGGTTTAAAAAAATGTTTGACGAGTTAAATAAAAAATATAATTTAAAAAAATATAAAAGTGATTTAGATATTTTTTATTCTCTTATTTCAGGAACTCGAAGTAATACTCATCGAGACAGTTATCATGTATATATTATTGGAGCTTATGGTAGAACTTTGTATAAAGTCGAAGACAAGGAATATATAGTAGGTCCAGGGGATCTTTTACATATTGCTCCTTACCAACTCCACACCGCTATAGGTATAGATCCTAGAATTATTATATCATTTGGAGTCAGAAATAATGTCGTTTAAAAAAAATAAATACATTATTATTAAAAAAGCTATAGACAAGGATTTAGCTTTATTTTTATACAATTACCTATTAGTTAAAAAACAAGTTTTTGTTACTTGTTTAGAAAAAAAATATATATCTCCTTTTGAAACTATGTTGGGTTTCTATGAAGATAAGAATGGGCAGGTTCCAAATACCTATGCTTGCTATGCTGATATTGCTATGGAAACTTTAATGTTAAAGTGCCAACCTATTATGGAAAAACATACACAGTTAAAACTAAACCCAGCTTATACTTATGCAAGAGTTTATAAAAAAGGAGATAAATTAAAAAGACACAAAGATAGATTTAGTTGTGAAATATCTACTACCATGAATCTTGGTGGTGATGATTGGCCAATCTATTTAGAACCTTCAGGAGAATTAAATAAAAAAGGTATTAAAGTAATTTTAAAACCAGGGGATATGTTAGTCTATTCTGGTTGTGATCTAGAACATTGGAGAGATATATTTAAAGGACAAGACTGTGTCCAAGTGTTTTTGCATTATAACAATAAAAAAACAAAAGGGTCTAAAGACAATTTGTTTGATAAACGTCCTCATCTAGGACTACCTAACTGGTTTAAAAAATAACTAACATGAATATATTAATATTCGGTTTACCTGGGTCTGGTAAAAGCACTTTTGCATCTAACTTGTGTAAGGAAAAAGATGTTGCTCGTTTTAATGGAGATGTTGTTAGAGACATGTTTAATGAAAAAAAATTTACAGAACAAAATAGGATTGACCAGGTAATACGTATGGAAAAGCTGTGTAATATGACAAAGAAACATTGTGTTGTAGATTTTGTTTGTCCTTATGATCAATTTAGAAATTTCTATGATATAAAAATTTTTATGAATACTATTGAATTTGGGCGTTATGATGATACAAACAAGGTTTTTGAGAAGCCACACAAAGTAGATTATGAAATTAGTAGCTACGATTACAGTGATATAATCAAAGAAATTACAACTAGATTTTAAATAAATCTCAATATATAGTGCTATACTATGCTACAAAAATTAGGGTTTTTACCAGGTTTTAACAAACAAGTTACATCTACCGGAGCTGAATCTCAGTGGACAGGAGGAACAAATGTTCGTTTCAGATATGGAACACCTGAAAAAATTGGGGGTTGGAATCAATTAGGTGCTAGTAAGTTAACTGGTTCTGCTCGTAGTTTACACCACATGGTTAATAATGCAGGTATTAAATATGCTATTATTGGAACCAATAGAATTTTATATGCGTATTCAGGAGAAGTTTACTACGACATACATCCTTTAGTTAATCCATTAGGCACAGCTATTACCAGTGCATTTAGCACGACTAACGGATCACCAACCGTTACAATTTCATTTGGAACTAATCACAGTTTTCAAGAAGGAGACATTATTTTATTTGGTGAATCATCTACATTCAGTGCAATAACTAATTCTAATTTTGGTGCAACAGATTTTGCTGATAAAAAATTTATGGTAACCAGTGCACCAAATTCAACAACTATTACTATTACAATGCCTTCTAATGAAACAGGGTCAGGTGCTACTACGTCTGGAGGTATAACTTTTTTTCAATACTATCACGTAGGTCCAGCAGAACAAGTTGGAGTTTTTGGATGGGGTATATCTCAATATGGTGGAACATCAACAGCTCCACAAACAACAACTTTAAACGGATCATTATCTGCTAACTCAGCAGGAACAGGTGGAACTGGAACTAGTATTATTTTAACATCTGTATTAAATTTTCCAACAACAGGAACTAATTTTATACAAGTAGGCACAGAAGAAATTTCTTACACAGGGGTAAATACAGCAACAAATACTTTAACCGGAATAACTAGAAACGTTAGAGGAACAACAAATGCTTCTCACAGCACAGGAGCTACAGTTACAGACTACAGTAGTTTTTCTGGTTGGGGTCAATCATCAGCTGACACGGATACTGTAGCTGAACCTGGTTTATGGTCCTTGGATAATTTAGGTAGTACTCTTATTGCATTAATATTTAATGGTGAATGTTTTGAATGGGATTCTAATTTAACTAACGCCACAGGTACAAGAGCTACAATTATATCAGGTGCACCTACAGCATCTAGAGACATGTTGGTATCAACTCCGGATAGACACTTAGTTTTTTTTGGAACAGAAACAACTATTGGTGACAAGACAACACAAGATGAAATGTTTATAAGATTTTCTTCTCAAGAAAATATAAACGATTATACACCTACCGCAGAAAATAGTGCGGGTACACAGAGACTGGCCGCTGGATCACGGATCATGGGAGTTAAACTTGGTAGAAATGCAATATACATTTGGAGTGACACTTCTTTATTTACCATGAGATTTGTTGGAACTCCTTTTACATTTGCTTATGAACAAGTTGGAACCAACTGTGGATTGATTGGTAAGAACGCAGCCGTTGAAGTTGATGGTGCTGCTTACTGGATGTCTGATAATGGTTTTTTTAGATACACAGGTAAACTAGAATCTATGGACTGCTTAGTTGAAGATTACGTTTATGACAATTTAAACACAACATCTAATCAATTTATTTACTGTGGTATTAATAACTTGTTTGGAGAAATTATTTGGTTTTATCCTACGGAAAATTCAAATGTTAATACAAGATCAGTTACCTATAGTTATTTAGATTCAACAGCTAAACGTCCTATCTGGTTTACAAATGACAGTACATTATTTACAAGAACAACTTGGCAAGATTCTGCAGTATTTGGTTTACCCCATGCAACACAATATGATGCGGGTACGGATACTTCTTTTGATGTTGAGGGTAATACAGATGGAATTAGTTATTACTACGAACATGAAACAGGACTTAATCAAATAAGACTTGGTGTTACTACAGCTATTCCAGCTGACATTACTTCAGGTGATTATGATATTACGCAAAAAGTAGTAAGAGGAGCCGCAACAAACATGGCCGATCTTAGAGGTGATGGTGAAAACATAATGAGAGTTAGTAGAATTATTCCTGATTTTATTAACCAAAATGGTAACACAATTATACAATTAGATTTAAGAAACTATCCTAGTGATGCTGCAGCTAGTTCTTCACTTGGACCATTTACTGTTTCATCAAGCACTACAAAAGTAGACACAAGAGCTCGAGCTAGATCAATAGCTCTTACAATATCTAATACTGCAATTGATACTAGTTGGAAATTAGGGACTTTTAGATTAGATATACAAGCTGGAGGAAGACGATAATGATAGATAAAAGAATAATGTATGCAAATGGTAAAAGAGTTGGTTTTCGAGGTGGTGGAATGGACCAGGGTAATCAATCTAATCAAGATCAAAGTGCTTCTATGGGTGGTGGAGGCAGTGGAAATGGTGGTGGAAACGGTGGTGGAAACGGTGGTGGAAACGGTGGTGGTGATAGTCAAGATAATCATTCAAGATTTGAAGTAGGTTCTGGTTATTATGGAGAACCAGTAACAGCACCTAAAGATGACTATACTGTTGAAGGTCCAAATGAACCCGATAATCCAAATGCACCACCAGCTTATGAATTTATTGGTGGTAAAAAATACGATGTAACACCAAAAACAAAACTTGAAAGAGAAGAAGCACGTAATGAAATAAACACACCTCTTCCAACATCTAAAGATGGTAATTCTTTTTTACCTGGTAACAATCCTTTAGATAAACCAAAATTTAATATAAAAAATTTTTTACTTAACGCAGCTTTGTTTGCAATTAATCCTGCATTGGCTGCAAAATATAACCAAGCAAAATCATTATACACAGGAGCAAAATTTGTAAGTAAAACGTTAAAAGATTATGACATAACAGAAAAAGATATGATAGGTTCTTTAACTGATAATTTAAAATCCAGTAAATTTAATACAAGTAGTTTAAATTTTAATACATCTAATAAATCCAATAAATCTAATACAAAAAGTAGTTCTAATTTTGAAAGTGACAAAGGTGATATTGGAGATGGGTTGGCTTCATTAGAAAATGTAAATGAATTGCAAGATGAATATTCAATATTGTTTCAAAAACTGCAGACAGGAAATATTAGTGATGCAGAACGAACTAGATACACTATGTTAAAAAATATGTTAGGAATATAATGGCAAAAATTGTACAATCCTTGACTCGAGCTAGTAATGAGTACGAGCAAGATATAGCACAATCTTTAATTAGAGATTTAGATGCTGTGTTAGAGAAATTAAACACTACGTTTCAAGAAGAATTAAAACAGGAGATAGAAGCTAGAAGTTTCTTTTTAGATTAATGGCAGTAGTAAACCAATATAAATTTAAAGGCATAGATAATAATACAAGTGGTAGTGCACTAACACCACTAGGTGCTAGTATTCCTGCAGTCAATGAGACTATCGTTATCAAATCAATATTAGTTACATCAGCTGGTACACCAAGTGTGACTGTAACAAACAATAGTATTACAGCTATTAAATCTGCAGCATTAACAGCTAATGTTACAACAGAATTATTAACCCAACCATTGATAATTGAAGGTGGTACATCTTTTACAGTACAATCAAGCACGACAGACTCGTTTGATGTAGCTATCAGTTATCTAAACATTAAGAAAGAGGTAACAACATAATGGAAGTATTACAGGCAAAAGTAGAAGAAACTTACAGACACAAAAAAACAGGTGAGGTTTTTAAGGAAAGAAAAGACTGGGAAGCCAAGGGTTACAAAGCAGAAGAAATGGCTCAAGACGTTAAAGTTATCATGCCTCCTCTTGATTTATTCAGTAAAACAAAGTAAGGTAGACAAACCATGGGAATAGAAGACATACAAATTTCAGAAGAGCTAGAGACTAACGCACCATCTATAAAATATAGTGGTGACGAGGGTCCTAAATCTCCGCAACAAATGCAGGAGATGATGATGGCTCAAGTAGAAGAAGAATACTCTAAGTATCTTGACGACATGATGGAACAAGGATTAGATCCTATGTCCTTTGAACAATTTGTAGATCAAGCAATGGCCGAAGGACAAATGTCTGGTGGCATTACAGGACCAGTATTACCTGACAGACAGATGGCAGCGTATGGTGGTATCATGGGTGTTGATGGTAGAAAACAATATGGTATTGGATCATGGTTCCAGGAAAATATTATGGATAATTATAAAAAATTT
>Ga0209634_1001837_pt1 | contig 15189 bp, 12 predicted proteins | sample LinPmetageLP40_FD_184043 | JGI IMG/M metagenome (GOLD analysis project Ga0209634, IMG submission 184043) | Marine viral communities from the Pacific Ocean - LP-40 (SPAdes) (version 2) | ecosystem: Environmental > Aquatic > Marine > Oceanic | place: Pacific Ocean | collected 2010-08-26
CTGGGGTCCAGTCCACTGAGTCTAGTGATTCAGATAATGATTCTGGTGAGGAAGAGAATGCACTGTCTTACTTCGAGAAGTTGGCGAGCGAAGATTGATTATGATTTGATCTAAACTCAACGCCAAATGGAAAGGGGTGTCTTCGGACACCCCTTTTCTTTTAGTTTGCCATTTGTATTTCTCGTATAGAACTTGAACTGTCTGTCATGTGTCCTGTTTCTACATTTGTCGTGTTATTGACTACGCTAGAATTGCTGTTTTGAACTGGAGCAACTACCACGGGACTTTCTCCCTCGGCGGAGTTTCTTCCCGACATAGAGGCATTCCTAAGTCTTTCTTCTTCTGCTGCTCTTTGATCTGGTGTCATTTCTGCCATACGTTTTTCGTGCTGCCTTCGTCCACGTCGCCGTTTGTTATCTAATACTCTTGCACGGGCCACGGCCATCTCGTCCCCACCGGATTGAATCACTCGTTGTTCTTGTGATACTTCAACTGATGCGGCCGTGATTTGACTCTCTCCTCGTAATGCACCATCTAATTCATCCGCACTAACCATATCACTAGACATATCCACTGCCGAGATGGTTCTGGTGTTGTCTCCAAAGTAACTTAGTTTTCCGCCTCTTCTTTCAAGCATTGTTTCAACGGTTTCATTGCGTAACTTCGAACCTGAAGAAGTTCCAGCAGCATCTCTTTCTCTTCTAATCGCTTGTCGTGTCATACCAATGTGTGCATTCTTGGCATTTTTCAAATATCCCTGATACAATTTTAAGGCGGAATCAGTATCCATGGCCGTGACAGTGCTTACGACATTTTTAATATTTGGATTGAAAACCGCCAGGGGATCTCCAAGGACGGCCACGCCGGAGATTCCTGCTTTTTTCGCTCCTTTGATCCGTTCAATTTCCATCTGGAATACTTCGGTGTCAGTAAACGAGGACATTTGGTTCGGATGAATAGAAAGACCTTCCGTGTTTGAATCTCCAAACTTACCAGAGTCCATTGTTTTTTGGAAACTTCTCTCGCCTTCTGCTTTACTTTGATCAAACTCTTCAAATTCTCTTTTCTTCCGGAAATCTAGGCCCGTGGTTTTTGCGGTATCGACCCCCTCTTTCGCCATATTGGTTTTCATCATTGCATTCATATCCACGGCGGATTCTATACTGTGCATCTTTTTGAGGCCTTGTCCGGGTACAAAGATCTCAACTGTTTCGTTCTTCTCTTTTTTCGCAGTAGCAATTTGTTGTACGTTAAATGCATGGAGATCATCGAGCGTGTTCATCTCTAGAGATCCACTTGATTTAATTCTTGCATCTACTTCCATGGCCCTTCTTCTTGCGTCTTTGTCATCTTCGGCCATCGCTTTTTCTATCGCATCAATTTCCGCCATCATATTTACTGCAAATAGTATTTGTCCGGTTATGATAGCAATCCCAGCAATTGCGGCCGCAATCGGAGCAATAATTGGAACTATGGTCGCAATAAAAGAACCGACGGCCGTGAGCATGGCCAATGCACCTTTCTTAACAATACCACCCAGTTGACCGAAGTTTTTCATTGCTCTCTTCTCGCTCTTCTGATCAGACACATTCATAACCTGACCGAAGACTTTACTCGATACTCTTGCAAATCTCACTAGTTTGTTTCTTGATTTCCCTTTCGCAGAATCACCCTCTTCCTCTTCTTCTAGTGGAATCGGGCCCATCTCTTCGTCTCCAAAGTTAGTAGGTCTATCGAGTCGATTTCCACCGGCCGGGCCCGGTGTAATACCACCTACAGATCCACCCATTAACTTTGTTGCGACACTACCAATCACATCGGCGATTTTTTCAACTGCGTTCGCGGTTCTAACTCCAGCAAAGAGTTGATCTGCGGCGAGCGGATCTCCTCCTCCTGACATAGAATCAGAACCTCCAGATCCTAACCGTGCGGCGGCCCTTGCTTGATTTTCTGGAACACCCTCATCTACCATTTTCTGAAGTCGATCTTGGTAGAGTTTCTTATTCTGATTTGCTTTACCTGAAAACGATCTTATTTTTCCAACAAGAGGACCAATACCAAGAGTTGCTACTGTAAACGCTTTCTTAGTAAATCTCTTAATTCTTGGTTGCAACATATCAAGAACTGCTTCTCCCATGACACCTGCGGTGGTCATTGAACCAATTTCGTCACGATGCATGGACATTTCACGACGCAACCCCTTGCGATCATCTTGATGCATTGTTTTGAGTTGTTTTACTACATCTCGTAGTGTTACGTCTTTGTCGGAAAATGCCAATTTAGAATCCTCTTTCTTGTTGCTTCTTTAATTCGTCAAGGTACTTTAAGATCATTCCCATGTAAATGTCCCGTTCAAAGGGAAACATATTTTCTAACTCTGTCAACGAGTATTTATGATGATACATTAATTGAAAATTAGTTGCATAGTAATTTTCAAGATCGTCATGACAGAGTATCAACCGAAAAAACTTTCCATTCCCTCAAGAAGTTGATCGTTTTTCTTTTTGCAATGTGGACATACAAACTCGATAGGTATCTTAACCGTTGGTTTGGTTTTGATGTATTCTACTATTTGTGTGAACACTTCAGCATTTAAATTATCGATGAACTCTTCTAGTTCATCTTGTTTGTAATCTTCTGTATCAAAGATCTCATCGTCAAAGTAAATTTTGTCGATTGCCGTGCAGACAGAATCAAATACCATATCAACTTCATCCTGTAGAGTTCCATTTTTTACCTCATCTGCGAATGATGGATATTTAAGTTCGATTACTAAATTTTCAGAGATTTTAATCTTGTTGTCTATAGACTTATCCTCATCGATTACTAAATCACCGGAAGTTACTTTTACTGATGCACTTTCATTACAATGACTACAGACTAAATTTGGTTTCATTGTTTCACCAACTGAGGATGACCGTAGTGAGATCAGTGCATATTCAGAATCTACGGATGACTCTTGAAATATGTTCAGAGTTTCGTTTGTGCAACTTAACACAACCTGCTGAATTGCTTGATAGATCGTGTTGAGATCTCCTGACTCTGCGGCAATCATCAGTATCTTTTCCTCTTTCACTCGAAATGGACGATATGAAATCTTCCTCTTTGATATCGGTAGAGTAAGAGTATATGTTGGTGAGTCTATTGTTGGTAACGGCATAATGTATTTCCTTTCATTTTATGCTTCTATCCACGGGAAAGTTTCCCCGGGCCCGGGCCCGGGGCGTTGTTCCGTCTCCAGTTTCTTTCATTTTCATCTGCCTGCCTTCGGAATTCTCTTGCTTCTTCTGGTGTCGCTTGTCTTGCTGTTCTTGATCTGAATCTTGTCGGAAGTGGATCTTTAAATGGTCCATTCGTCTTGGTAAAGTCCGGCAGCGATGGGATGTAAGGTTCTCTGCTGTTAATGTTTATTGTACTGACATCTGGATCGGGGACTGGTCGGGGTTTAGCAATCCAGTTTCGATATGCGAACGTCACATTCACGGTTGAAACCTCATTCATTCTTGCTGCTCCGAGGGATATGCTATCGAGTGCTTTCGGATATACTTCGTTGAGTCTCACTCTGTATAGTACGGTTCTGCCATCCTTATCCACAGCATCAACAAACATGTTACAAATATAATCATCATAATATGAAACATTGTAATTATTCGCTGGAGATGAGATATAGTTCATCCAGTTTTCGAACATTTTTACTTCTTTGAATTCTCTACCAACTCTAAATGTCAGTGTTATTTCTCCATTGAACTCCGCATCAATCACGGGTCTTCGAATCGGACCATACGTTCTTGCCTCTGCTGATCTGAAATTCTTACCGGGAAACGATACTTCGGTACACTGAAAAGTTATTAGATCTTGTTTTTCTCTGGCACTTGGTAATGAAACGAATCGATCAAATGATACATCGTATCTAGAAGGTGTGTAATATCCGTTATTTAAAGCAAATCCTTCAAAGTAGTCTTTTATGGATCTTTTCTGATTAAATGATCCATCACCAACAGCGAGTTCTTTTAGTTCTTTCGCTAATCTGTTTGCTTCATCTTGCTCTGCTTGAGCAATCTCCTCTGGAGTTTTTCCAAATCGGATCGGCGTTCTAGTTCGCTCGATAATATCATTCAACTGACTCTCAGGACTCGGTGGTGGTGGCGGAGTAGCAGAACCACCAAGTCCCATAAGATCTCGAATAGGATCGTTCGGTTCTGGTGGTTGACTACCAAAATTTAATAAGTCCATGTGATTTCTCCCTCTGATAATGCATCAGTCATTTGATTTCTCCTCTACGTTGTGCCACTATTCTTCTGCTTTCTGTCCACACATTATACTTGGACGTTTTTTTGAAACGCTCCAGAGGAAGTGAGATTGCAATTGGCCAATCTTCTGCTGGTATTTTAAGCATTCTTGAGTTAATTCGTTTTATTGAGTAAGTTCTGTAACACGGCCTAAAGTATTTATAACGATTAGATGACTTTAATATGTTAAAATCTAGTTTACCCAGTCTTGCCTGATCGCCTATACCTGTTCTGAGTTGTTGAAGGTTCATGAAAAATTGTATTCTCAATTTTCTTGGAAGATAATGGAGATTAAGTCCGTGTAATTTTCCGGGTTCGATCTTTACCAAGTAAATCAGAGGGAACGTATCGTAAAATTTTAATTTTTCTCTGTTTCGAGGTTCGTAATTGAACATAAACATCTCGCCTGGACGCTTAAATCCTGTTACAGAGATCAAACGCTTCTCATCTCGTAGGAATCTCTCTTCTACAGACAGATCTGCGTTCTCATACAACTGACTAATCGCCAGTTCCATCCATTTTAGTGCAGCATCACCAGTAGTAGGTGCGTCTACCGCATCTCGAACATCTTTAATAGCATCAAACACGTTTAATTTTAGATCTGTATAGTCTAGTTTAGCAATACCTTTAATTAATTCTCGTTGGTTGACTTGTTCTACTTCAATTTCTTCGTCTGTCTTTGGTCTAGTAAACTCTGCTGCTTCATAGACAAGTCTATTTTTTGGTGCAGGGACATCTGGTTCGGACTGTTGTCTAAGTGCCGAACTTAATTCTCTTAGTTGCGTTTCTAGTAATCGTGCAACTGCTTGTCTTTGTTGTTGTTTACTTGCCATTCTTGAACAATACCTCTTCTGTTAGAATTTTAAATTTCCATCCGCGATTTTCTGCATAATCTATCGCGTATTTCCATTTGGCAGAATTAACACCCCATCGCTTTACCTCATTGATATATGATCTAGAGACTTGCTTTTTCTTTTCTGGGGGTTTGCATTGTTTCTTCGGTTTAATCTCAATCAATGTAGTTTCTTTATGGCCGTTTTTGTTGATTGAAGTCACTATGAAATCTACATAGTAACGGTGTAATTTATTATCAACCGGGGATTTATACGGGACAACTACAGTCTCAGATCCCCATGACAAGATAGACTTGTTTCCATCACAGTAAACCATGAACCTACGTTCCCAGAGACTTCGGTATACAATTTTCGTTGGATCACCATCATACTTCTCTGGATTCTTTGGTTTATATTTTCCTTTGTATGCCATATATATTATGTAGTAGAACCATAGGAGAATCTACATGGGCCTAAAAGACAAATTCAACGAACTCTATCAAACCGCTACTGAAGTTGGTCAAAACACGGATGTGTTTTTAGACGGAAAAGAAGTAGAAGTTATGACAGGTGACTACGAAAGCAGTCGCCTAAATCCAACAAGAGAATTCTCGGGTGACGTTCGAGAACAATTCAACAGAGCAAAAACCGAAGGTCCTATGAAATCTCTTCTTGAGGGAGAGGCCTCAAGAATTTTCTCTTATCCTATAGACTTGGGAACAAAACATGATACCGCCGAGGATGATATTAACCATTTTATGCAGTTTAACATGTATGAAGTTGAGAGTCCAACCATAAGACAACAAACTAGATTAAGCACCGTCACGAAGGATCTGTCTCCAGCAGAAACTGAGTCCCTCACAGATAAATTATCAACACAAGATCTTCTAGACATGGGTATCGCCGAAAACTCCTACGAATTAGCAAGTGCTAGACGAAGTGAAGATGGAGTTCGGAGAGAAACAGCAGGATATTCTATAGCCGGAGTTGGACCAATGGGTGTTCCAATACTTGTTCCAATCCAAAGGAAAAGCGGAACAACGATTGTTAATAATATAAACGATTCTTTGAAAGAAAAGAAAGAAAGTGAACGTAAAGTTCGATCACCAAACCCAACTAGAACTCTAAGACAGAAAAAGTACAAATCAAAAGATACTTGTTTTCTGTACATGCCACACAAAATCAATAACCTCTCACTTCAGAGTTACGATACACCAAGTCTTCTCTTTGGTGCATTGGCGACTCAAGCAGGCACAGATATAGCACAAGCAGTTAATGCAATAAGAGAGTCTGGTGATTTTGAAGCAGCGGGGAGTAAATTAATGGATATGTTCGGAGCAGCAAGTCCTATCATACTCAGAAAACTAGTTGGTATGGCAGATAGTGTTGCCTCGATCATTGGTATTGATACTGAACTTGAAGCAACAGCGACTCAACTTCTTGGTCAAACAATCAACCCAAGAAAAGAATTGGTTTACAACTCACCAGAACTAAGAACATTTGAGTTTACTTACGAGTTTTATCCAAGGAATGCAAATGAAGCAAAGATGGTAAGGAATATTATTAAGTTGTTCAGATTTCACGCAGCACCAATGCTCCAGTCAGGTGGAAACTTCTTAGTTCCACCTTCTATATTTACCCTTAAGTTCTACAAAAGATCAGGCGCGGACGTTGTAGAGAACCCGTTCCTCCTGAAGATGCGTGATTGTGCATTGACTGAAGTTAATGTTGACTTCACACCCAACGGAAACTTTACTGCCTTTGGTGATGGTTCTCCTGTTTCAACCACCATGTCCCTTACGTTTAAAGAAGTTGATATTAATGTCAAGGATGATATTCTGGAGGGATATTGATGTCATATTTTTCTAATTTTCCACTAGTCAGATACCCCTTTCTACAAGATGGGAAGACTAGAAAAAAAATAGCAATCAACATTATGAAACGTGTTGGAATTGCGGCAGAGTTAAAAGATGCAACCGAGGCGTTTTTTGATTATACAGTCAAGGATGGTGAGACACCAGAGATTCTTGCGGATAAACTATACAACAATCCCGAACTACATTGGTTGATTCTTATATTCAATGATGTAATTCATCCATATTACAACTGGCCAATGGACAACTTTACTTTCGAAAACTGGATGGAAAAAACATATCCCGGAGTTTCGCTTTTTCTTTCTGGTGGTGGATCCGGTGGAAGCAATGGATTAGGCGATGAAGTAGATCCTCTAAACGTATTTACTGGAAAATTCGTAAAAAATGAAACCATATATGAAACAGACGGAGAGACAAATCTCGAAGGAGCGTATTTCACTATTGGTGGAGAAGCATTAGTTCACTCATGGGATCCAGATTTAAATAAGTTAACTCTTAAATACTATACCAAAGAGTTTTCTGAAGGAGATCGTATAGCAACGGGTGCAACGCAAGGTAGTAAAAAAATTGCAACCGTTCAAAGAGTCACGGCATCTACAGACTGTCTACATCACTTTGATGAACGAGGTGGTTCTACCTATGATTATGCATATTTGAATCCTCTGGCAGAGGTTAACAATAAATTAGCAGTGTTAGGTGGAACTGGTGGAGTTGTAGAAGACACGGTTAAATTTTATGCTACTAATTTGGGTGCTTATATGGGTGTTTCTGGTAGCAACTCAAATAACAACGTGATTACAATAAGACAACACGAAGAAGAAAAAAACAACGATAAACGAAAAATTAAAATACTCCACCCAAAGTATTTACAATTGATTGATACATCATTGGACGATTTATTCAATGCCTGATTATTACGATAGAACAAATATTGTAAATGCACCAGATCCTAGCAAGTGGCGTCAATTTGGTGATTATATTATCGATGAATTGATTCTGTTTGGACCGAACAAACTTTCTATCGACATAAAAAATCAAACGGGGTTGATTAAGTTAGTAATTAGCGAGAGTCTATATCAAAATTTTATGTACGGTGAGATAAAGTTTTTAGACTTCAGTAATCTAACCGACCGACTCGAACTAAATGGTCAGGATTTTATTCAAGTATCATTTACAACTCCGGGATTTTCTGGTAAAATGATAAAGAAGAAGTTCTATGTTACTAACTTCAATCAGTTAAAATTGTCACACAACGCAAAAGGCAAAGAAGTCACTCTTGGGTTCATATCATCGGATGGGTATAACTCAATGCAAAACACTGTGGTTGGATGCTACAAAGGCACCATCACCGAAATGATCTCTCAAATTAATCAGTCATATTTAAAAAATGAATTGATTCATGCCAATCCAACTGTAAATTCACACTCGTTTATTATACCACACTGGTCTCCACACAAGACAATCAATTGGTTGGCCAAAAAATCAGTTTCTGCCACAAACACAGATGATTGTAGTTTTCTGTTCTATGAAGATTTTGATGGGAATCACTTCACAACCCTACACCATCTTGCAGAACAGGAAGTGATGGCAGACTACGACTATTTTGAGTCTAGCATGTTACCATACTCTTCGACCATAAGCACGAATAGTTCAATAGAAAATAAAATGATCAGACATTTTCATAACATAAAAGACTTGCAATTTAAGCGACATTTTGATAAAGTAAAGGAAATCGATAACGGTGTTTATGCCTCAAATATGGTTTCTCTTGATATGATATCAAAAGACTGGAGTTATTCTCAGTTTGATTATTTAGATCACTTTGATAAAACAGACTCAGTAGAAAAATATCCACTAATACCAAGAGAGACAAACTTAAACGTAAACAAGAATATCAATAGCAATTTTAATTTTGTGGGTACACATATGTTCTCACATGAAGGTATAGAAGATAATTTTAGATACTCAGATTATCTTCTGAAACGAAGATCATCGGTCTTACGGACAAGATCGACTTCAATGAGTATTATAGTTTCTGGTGATTCGACAAGGAGAGTTGGCGATGTCGTAAATATTGTTATTCCCAAGATGGAACCATTAGAGGAACAGTCGCCCGATCCCGTTGATCGAGCGTTGTCTGGTAGGTATCTTGTGACTGGTCTACAACATGTCATAAATAAGGATGACGGATACACAACAAGACTAGAAGTATCTCGGGATTCTCTACCTTTTGAATTGATGAACGCAGAAAATTAGGAGTTTAGATATGTTGAATTTCAACGAAAAACAAGAGTTTAATTCTTTCGAAGAAAAGTTTAAGGCGTGGGAACGGAAGAAAGATTATAGCAACGAAGAGTTACAGGAATGGAAGCAGTGGGCGGAGAAATGGGCAGAGAGAAATTGGCAATCACCTATTAGCGAGTAATAATGCTAGAAACATTTTTTGGGAAACAGGGATTTATTTGGTGGCAGGGAGTTGTAGAGGATATTGATGATCCTCTAAAACTTGGTAGGTGTCGTGTACGAATATTTGGATTTCATGTTCCCGACAAAGGTAAAATTAAAACCGAAGATTTACCGTGGGCATACCCGGTACAACCCATTACTAGTGCTGCTTTATGTGGCATAGGTGATTCCCCCACTGGGTTGTTACCGGGGTCCCACGTTTTTGGTTTCTTTAGAGATGGGGAGGATGCCCAACAACCTCTCATGTTGGGGTCAGTTCCCGGAATCCCACAAACCATAGCAAATCCAAATGTAGGTTTTAGTGATCCGAGTGGTATACTTCCATTCGAAACGTCGAAGCACGGACACTCTCAGGTTGGGGAGCAGGACGTAAGTAGACTTGCAAGAAATGAAAACGTAAACGATACTGCGGTCGGTAAAAAGGCACAAGACACATATTACCAAGGAGTTCCAACTGCGAACTCGTCGGGTGGTAATTGGAACGAACCATCATCACCATACTTTGCAGCGTATCCGTTTAACCATGTCAAGGAAACTCTATCAGGACACATCCAAGAATTTGATGACACTCCCGGTGCAGAGAGAATCCACACATATCACAAATCAGGAACCTTCAATGAGATTCACCCAGAAGGCACAGAAGTTCATAAGGTTGTTTCTGACAAGTACGAACTGATCGCCGGAGATGAGTACGTTCATGTTCGTGGTAACGTCAATCTTATTGTTGGTGGTAAAGGTGAAGGTGAACAGGATAGCAACATTACCATACTTGTCCGTGGAAACGCAGGACTTCAAGTAGACGGAAACGTCTTCGGTAATGTCAAGGGAGATGCAACCCTACAGATAGAGAAGAATCTAAACGCAGAAGTCAAGAGCAATATGACTATCGGCGTAAAGGGTTCTACTGTAATAAATACTGCTGGTGACACTGAGATAACATCGAAGGGTAAACTTAAACTCTCTGGTGATCAAGGTGTCGAACTGACATCATCACAAGGTAATGTTGATATGAACTCGGCAACTGCGGCCGTAAATATTACAGCAGCAACAACCGCGATGTTTGAAACTATTAGTGGTGGTATTGATATAAAGGCACAAAATAGTGCAGCGACAGGTAAGTGGGACGCAAGTGGAATCAAATTTAACGCAGCAGGGATTGATCTAAACTAATGGCAGAACTACAAAACACAATCACATTACACTTGGACAGCAATGCTGCATCTGAATGGATGTCGGAAGACCAAGCAGGTTGGGATACACGATTTACTGAGGGGTGTGATGATGTCACTAGACAGCGGCGAGTTCCCGTTGTCGGTGATGTGGGGGAACTGCCCTGGTCCACACGGACCTCTGGTCCACCTAATGATTTTATTATTCCTATTTCCTCAATGACCGGAGTCAGATTCGAACCTTTGGATCTTTCGTTCGGAATTGAAATTCCGAACTTTTTACAACCATATTACTCGTGGGGAATTCGTGGTGTTTGGCTTGGTAAGGCCCAAACCGAGGACCGTCTTGTTTTTGGTGATTACGTTGAAATTTTGTTTGATAGTGCAGAATCGAGACAAAGTTTCAAAGAAGAATTTGGTGAAAACATTACGATACAAAGAACAGGAATAAACAGAAAAGATATCACTAATCCAGTTCTTATAAATCAATCCCGCGATTATTCCTCTGCGGATCTTCGTGAAACAGAAATTACAATCGGCCCCGGAGGAGTGTGGGGGCCACAGTCTTTCTTCATGTTGTCCTACAAAGAAAGACCAGTCCCTAATCCAGTTCCCAACCCTTCCCCAGATCAACCGATCAAAGATGCTGTTGAGAGTCGTGTAGATACCCAAATCTCAACCATTATTGATATTACATTTACATCTGCCACTGGGGCAGAAGACATTATGGGTACATGTGACAATCAACAGATCGATCGGTGCAAACCAATTGAGATGGGGGATTGCATTGCAGACTCCGATTGTAACTTTTGTAATTCCAAATGTGTTAATGGAACATGTATATGTGAAGACTGTCCGTGTTATTCTATATGTGTCTCCCGAGATCCAGAAACAAATGGATTTGTACTTCGAGACTTAATAGACGGCGATGTATCTAATTGTTCACAACCCGGTTGTCCAGATCCGCAACTTGGAACTTTTTTATGTGATTGTCAAACGCCCGGTCAACTTGTGACCACTTGTCGCCCCGAGAGGGATATCCCAAATGTCGATCCGACAATCAATGGAAGTAGTTGCGATTGTCAGGATATCCCGTTTACGGTGTGTTGTGAGAACGTCCAATCCGGGACATTTGCCTGTTGTTCACAACAGGAATTCGGTGACTTCGGTCCCGGTGGCGCTGTAGTCCGATGCATCGATGGGTTTGGTTGCGGCCAGACCGAGTGTGCAGTTGACGCAGACTGCAACCAAGGCGACTGTGTGTTTTGTCAGTTGGATGGCAATGGTGTGGGGACATGTACACCAAGAGAAGATGGTTCTTCATGTGGAGATGATCCTCCCGGATGCTTCGAGTGTTTAGGAGCGGAATGTACTTCTACGGAGAGTGATGATTGTAATTGTAGTTATAATACATGTCCTGATGGTACAATATGTTGCTCTTTTGGAACGTGTTGCCCAGAAGAGTTTGGTTGTGGTTCTGGTAGTGGATGTGATCAATGTGATAATGACGCCGATTGCCCAACATGTGAACAATGCGTCCAACAATCTGGCGGAAATAGATGTACGGTAACTGATTGTGATCCATGTTTCACTAGACAATTCCCAGAGTGTGTGTGTAATATCCCATTCTGTCGAGAGTGTGAAGACTGTGGCTCGATCGCCGGCAATCCTGTTTGTACTGAGAATTGTGGAGAATGTAGTAGGTGTGGACCCAGTGGAAAATGTCAACAAGATATTCCGGGCGGTGACTGTCGCCCTGATGAAATAAAGGTCATTCCGGATGATGGAAGGCCTTGTTTCTGTGAACCCAGATGTCCACTCGACTGTCATGTCTGGAACGGAATTGAGTGTGAGGTTTCCGGGTGTGAATGTTGCGAGGTGTGTAGCGGGTCTCCCCCCGGTGAGTGTTCTGGTCCAAATGATGGCCTGTGTGCAGGAAATGCAGAGTGTATAGATTGTCAATGTATTACTGTAGGATGTCCAGACTGTAGTCTCGTAGGTGGAGGATGCCTAGTATGTGATGAATCAACATTCACTTGTGTACCCCCACAAACCATAGGAGAAATAGACGGGTGTGGTTCGGATTGCGAAGAGTGTCAATTGGATGGAAATTGTGGTAATAGTTCTTGTATACCACCATCCACATGTTGTGGAGATATCAACGAAACATGTTGTCCGCCCGGGGAAAAGTGTTGTCCTAAATCAGACGGAACATTTTTCTGCGCCGATCAAGATCTTCAATGTTGTGGGGATGGTGGTGCATGTGATAACAATGCATGTTTGGAGTGTGTGGATGGAACTTGTAGAAATAAGTGTCAGGAATGTCAAGGATGTGACGGTGCAGGAAATTGTACTGGGGAGTCGTGCAATGCCTTTTGCGAAACTTGCGAAGATCTAGATGGTGATGGAATACCAGAAACGTGTGTTCCTGACCCCACTCAGTTTTGTGAACTAAACTTTTGTACCCCGCCAGGTGGATGGTGTCAAAATTGTACGCTCGCGGCCAACTGTGAGGGAATATGTGAGTGTGATGGTTTAGATTGTTTCTGTTCCAATAATCCCGACTGGAAACCGGGACAACCCACACCACAACTGTTTGCATGTGAGAATTGCACCAACACTCCGAGTGGTTTCGTAGGCAACCAAACGGCACAACCAGAAATCCCTGGCGCATGTTGCCTAGAAAATGGTATATGCACAGAGCAATTACCATCCGCATGTGCAGATCTTGGTGGATTCTTTTCTGGGGGTTCTTGTACTCCAAATCCATGTAATAGTTGATGACTAACTTTGCTAAATAGATGTATATAATACTAGAAAAAATCTAATCGAGGAAGTCATGTCCACACGAAACAAAAATTACGCAGATCTGTTAACGCATAGATTTTACTCTGCTTTATATAATCCACCCACAGTTTCTCCGAAGTTACTTTCTACACCTTCCTCAAGAAGGGATCCAAATGTAAATCCTGTTAATTGTGACGGGAAGTGCATTCAGGCGAAAGTAACATCCTTCAGTGCCAGATTTTGTATTACAAAAGAAGAATCGCCCGGTGAGATTTGTAGTGTTATTGATGCATCAACTTTTTATGATGAAACCGAAACCTCCGATTGTATCGGTGAATCACAATGGGAAGAGTTTGGCATCCTCGGAACCGGCTACATGTTAGACGGGTCCCCGTATAGGGAATTCGAATTGGATGCAACGTATGTAGATGGTTGTGTTGTCATGTCTGGATCCTCTTATATCCAGAGAGTTAGTGGTAATTGTGATCTGTGTAATGTTGGTGGAACATGCGTATCTAGTGAGACAAAGAATATTACTCAGCAGCATCGAGTGTGTCGCAGAACATATCCCGGACTCAACACAGATGCACCACAATTCCCTCCGGTGACAAACCTTGTACAAGATTATTATGATCCTAACCTCGGTGTAGGAACATTGTGGGTGTTCCGAGAGATGATTCGAACTGCAATTAACAACGGACTGTTCTCATTCACACACAGTGCGGATTGTACTTGTGATAAAGAGAATCCTGTAATTCCTCCAGTGGCGGGTATAGTGATGCCAACACAACCCTCTACGGCATCGGGTAGAACTATTACAACACTCGGCCAAGGAAGAAACACATCACGATCTACATCTTCCCAGTCTCCACCATCATCGTCTCCACCATCATCGTCTCCACCATCATCGTCTCCTCCATCATCGTCTCCCCCATCAACAGGTGGTGGTTATTGAAACTGGAGTGAATTATGGCGGATAAAAATCCATATGATAACTTTCAACAGGCCCAAAATTCAGACTTTAGATCTGACGAGGAATTGTACCAATCTCCTCAAGAGGAATCACCTGAAAGGTCAGTCGAAGATATTGAAGGTGCTGTAGATATACCACAAGGATCTAAATTACCTACTCCACAAGTTCAACGAGATATTTCTCCTAGATCTCGTTCTCGTAATGGAAGAACAAAGTTTAGAAAAACTGGTAAGGTACAAGAAGAAAAAAAACCAGAGATAGATCTCAATTCTTTTGTGGTCGAAATTCCACAAGATGATAGACCAAAAATAGAACAGGAAGAAAATTTACCCACTGAAGGCCCCAAAGGCCCGAGAGGATCAGTTGGTCCTAGAGGTCCAAAAGGTTCACGCGGCGAAAAAGGAGAACAGGGAGAATTCCGTTCCGGTTCTACTGGTAATACAGGGTCTCCGGGATTTTTGCATGTTGACGTAGGACTAACACTCAATGGTGATACATTGGGTATTGATCCCACATCTACCATAACAGTCTCTGGTCTTTCTGCTGCCGCGATTACCGCAGACATAATTCATGTTGCAGATCAAATCAAATTCCCAAACGGCATGACTGCTGGATCCATTGTTACTACGGTGAATGGCGTATCTGGTGATGTTACACTTGTCGATCTCGTCGGTGTCGCTACATTCAATGGTGCTGCTGGAGATGTCCAAGGTGTATCGAGTTTCAACGGAGCAACAGGCGGAATAACAAGTAGCAACCTTATCCTACACGTTGCGGGACTTTCGTGTGATGGTGGAT
>Ga0209634_1001838_pt1 | contig 15181 bp, 13 predicted proteins | sample LinPmetageLP40_FD_184043 | JGI IMG/M metagenome (GOLD analysis project Ga0209634, IMG submission 184043) | Marine viral communities from the Pacific Ocean - LP-40 (SPAdes) (version 2) | ecosystem: Environmental > Aquatic > Marine > Oceanic | place: Pacific Ocean | collected 2010-08-26
TTTCAAAGCAATCATAGCTTATGAAAATAATGATATAGCAGCTATCAAAGAAGAAATTGCGACTGTGGAAACATTGGTGATAGGTGCTGAACTAGTCGTATCAGACAAGGGTATTGCCATATGCAGTACCGGTCCTACAAGATATACACCGAATCAATCGGATATTTACAAAGCCAATGTTTTGGTTAATCAAATGAAAGCCATGATCGCCATGTTAGAAGGTGATGACAATAAGACTGAAGAATATTTAATCGCTGCAACAGACTTTGAAGACAAGTCTGAGTATTCTTATGGACCGCCAGACATTCCACTACCTTCTTATGAGCAGTATGGAGAATGGCTTTTAACCAAGAATCGATCAGAAGATGCTATAGTACAATTTGATCGTAGTTTGGAAAATGCTCAAAATAGGGCCAAAGCACTTCATGGCAAAATCAAAGCTCTCACCATGCTCGATAGAATTGCAGAGGCTGATGCGATCAAAGAAGTGTTAAATGGCTTTTGGAGTGATCATTTAGTGGCGTCAAATTAATCTACATTCTTGGCTCAAATAGCAGCTATTTAGAGATTCATATGAAACAACTTAATTTTAGAATTAGATTTTTTATATCAACATCAAAAACTCTTTCACAGCTTTCCAGTAATCTTTCGAGTCATTGAATTTTGCCCAGAGTGCCCTAGAACCATGGTTTCCAGAAGTTTCAGGCAAGAAGTAGCGTTTGTTATCAGAACCAATCGCTTCATATATTTTCCACCAGTTTCCCTTTTCACTTTTGGCAGATGTGATAAAAACTGGCTTGGTGATGTTCTTTGCACTTGAAGTAACATAATCTCTGGCCTTTCCAAACCTACCGAAATATTCTCCTGGTGCGAATGCCAATGCTCCATCAATAACATCAGGCTGATCTCCTGCTATCTTGAGCACTAAGGCTGATGAATAAGAACTTCCCCAGATAATCAATTTCCCACTGGCGTAATTTTCTTTTACATGAGTTATTGCCGCATTCATATCTTCCAAAGCATCGATGTATTGAGTTCCCTTCATTGCCTTTTCAGCACTTGCTTTAGTTTTATTAGGTATTCCATTTACAGAGCCACCTGATCGCTGATCTAAGGCCATACAGTTGTACCCAAGAGCATTGAGCTTAGGGGCAATTTCCATGTACTCTCCCCTACTCCAATTCGCTTGATGAAACAGTATAATAAAAGAAGCTGTATCCGCGTGAGTCATGTATAGATCAGCAGTGATATCAACGCCATCTTCTGCTTTAAAAGTGATGGTTTCTTGTGCTTGGCTAATAATAGATACTATTGTCAATAACGCTAGAGCAATGAGTCTTACAAGTTTCATACAGATCTTTAGATGTTAGTATGAGTAATATTAGTCAAAACAAAAAATGCTGGCAACATACCAGCATTTTATTAATTGAATCTTTTTCACTTAATTGCTCTGTCACTCCTTCTTATAGAAGTTGAGTGGATTTTTCACTCCTTTATAATTGATAATCTCAACTCCTGCATTACCAATAAACATGTCTGCTTCCACTTTAAGGGGAAGTCTATTCTTGTCATCCGAAATCCAAGCGGTAACGGAATTCTCCCCATCGAACAGTTTATTGTTTGGAACGATAGGTACAAGTTTGATAGCATTGAACTTGCCAGCTTTGGTTTTCACTTTGCCCTTTCCTTTATAGATGATATCCAAATCATAAAACTCATCTTCAAAAAAGCCAGACATGGTTAAGGTATCTCCTACTGCCATCGCTTCAAAATCCACCGTACGCAAATACATCATCCCACTTATCATGCTTCTCACATTCTCCATTGGTGACGCGTAGTACATTGGCTCTTTAAACTTCCCAGTTTCTTTATCTACAGTCTTGACTTCGATGTTATTGGTCGTATGATCAAACTTCACGAGCTCATTCTTCCGGTAACTTCCTTCTTTAATTTTACGATAAGAAATATGTGGAACTAATGATAAAGTATCGACATAAGCACCCCAATTGTCATCCACACGAGATACCCAATCAACCATCCCACTAGTTTTCCCCCAAATATCGACTTTGTAGCACCCACGGTAGTTAACATTATGAATGGTTGGGTGTATTTTCATCTTGGCCTTTCCTATAGTAAACACCCCAAAACTCATTTTAAATTCTATCTCCTCTCCTGTTTGAAAGCTTTCATTATTGACTATATCGAGCGTGTCAGGTTGACTAGTACTGAAAGAAGTTAGTATTATGACCCCTCCGATTAAAATTATTGATCTTTTCATAACGATAAGTTTTGGTGTTATGAATTGATTAATCAAAGCTAATGCCAAAGTATAATTCTTAGACTGCCACATCATTTTCTCTTAGTGCGTCATTGAGCGATGTCTTAAGATCGGTACTCGCTTTACGTTTTCCTATAATTAGTGCGCAGGGCACATTGTAGTCTCCAGCAGCGAACTTCTTGGTATAAGAACCAGGTATCACCACTGATCGTTCAGGCACATAACCCTTAGTTTCGATAGGTTTATCACCAGTTACGTCTATGATCTTCGAACTGCCAGTTAGTACTACATTCGCTCCAAGGACAGCTTCCTTTCCAATTCTGACACCTTCTACTATTATACATCTTGAACCTATAAAAGCACCATCTTCAATGATCACTGGAGCAGCCTGTACTGGCTCTAATACTCCTCCAATACCCACACCACCACTTAAATGTACATTCTTTCCTATCTGAGCACAACTACCTACTGTCGCCCAGGTATCCACCATTGTCCCTTCATCTACAAAGGCCCCAATATTGACATAAGAAGGCATCATAATTACTCCCTTTGCAACATGTGAGCCATATCTTGCAATCGCGTGAGGAACGACTCTCACTCCAAGTTCCTTATAGTTGGATTTCAGAGCTATCTTATCATGAAATTCGAAAGGACCTACCTCAATCGTTTCCATTTTTTGGATAGGAAAGTACAGGATAACGGCTTTTTTAATCCACTCGTTGACTTTCCAGCCATCATTGGTGGGTTCAGCTACTCGTATTTTTCCTTTATCCAAATCCTCAATTACTTGCCTAATTGAATTTTTTACACCTTCCTTTTGTAACAATGAGCGATCAGCCCACGCCTGTTCGATTATTTCCATTTGTATTTAGTTCAGCGTTTGATGTTTGAAGTTCAAAGTTTAATGTTCTAGGTTCTTGCTTCTTGCTTCTTAATTCTCAGTTCAATATCCAAAGTTCTTAGTTTTTGTTCGTAAGCAAAGAAAATCTTCGTGTAAATGAATGATAATTTCAGTTTATCTATAATTTTAGGCAATTAACAGTATGAACAAAAAGAAGATCGTCATAGCATCCATTCTCAAGCCTGTAGATGACACAAGAATGTATGAGAAAATGGGACTATCACTTTCCAAAAGCGGTCAATATAGTGTTCATATTATTGGGTTTTCGGTTAATCCACTTCCAGAGGCAGATCATATTACATTTCATCCTATATTTAATTTCTCCAGGCTTTCAATATCGCGACTGCTAGCTCCTCTCAAGTGTTATCGACAACTTAAGCATATCAAACCAAAAACATTGATTATCAACTCACACGAGCTTTTATTCATAGGATTCATTTATTCATTATTCAATAAATCAAGGCTGATTTATGACGTTAGAGAGAACTATTATCGCAACATACTTTATACGAATACCTTTCCCATGCTCATAAGACCAATTCTGGCAGGTTGGGTTCGATTGAAAGAATATCTAAGCCATTTATTTGTTGACCATTACTTCTTGGCGGAACAGTACTATGAGCAAGAGTTTTCATTTACAAAAGGAAAGAGTACCGTAGTGGAAAACAAATATCAACCATTAGGGCATGATACTGTTCCGTTGAATCACAACCCATCTAATCTAAAACTGTTATTCAGCGGAACATTAGCAAAAAGTACAGGTGTATACGAAGCCATTGATTTGGCGATTAGTTTGCATGCTGTAAATCCTGATGTGACCCTGGACATTATCGGCTACAGTCCAATAAAATCGGTAGTCGATAATATCAAGAATAGGATTGAGTCTTTTTATTTTATAACACTAACAGGTGGTAACAAGTTGGTGTCGCATGACAGCGTTATTTCAAAAATACGCCAGGCCAGCTTTGGTATTATTTTTTACCCATCTAATAAAAGTACAATTAATTCAACCCCCACTAAGCTATACGAATACCTCGCAAATCAATTACCCATCATCGTTCAAAATCATACCAAATGGAAGGCCTTGTGTAAAGAAAATTCAGCAGGTATTGTTGTTGATTTCAACGACTATTCAGCTGAAAAATTCCTAGAAAACATGGTGTCTCAAGAATACTACTTGAACACCAATAATTCATTATTTTTATGGGAGAATGAAGCCATTAAGTTTTTGCAAAAAATTGATATTTAACAGATTAGTAACCAGTACTTTAACTATCTATGTATAGAGTGGTTTATCGTATCAATTTTATCAAATATTAATGCATAAATACTTGATAAAAAATTGCCAACCATGTTTAGTGAAAATTTATCCAAATTCACTAACAATAATTCCGATTTAGAGATCTCTAAAAGTAGTGAGTCAAGTAGACTGCATAGCCCAATAAATGATAAAATTGTATAATTTAAATACTTTTTAAATAAACATGAAAATTATTTTTAGATATATCTAAATTGATTAATTTAGCATAAATTCTACTCAAATGACCAACCTAAGTTTCACGGAAGAAAACTATCTCAAATCCATCTATCATTTATCAGAAGATGGGTCACGAGAAGTGTCGACAAATGCGATAGCAGATGACCTCAATACAAAGGCGGCATCTGTTACCGATATGATCAAAAAATTGGCGAGCAAAGAAGTCATCATCTACAAAAAGTACAAGGGTGTAAACATCTCCTCTACTGGCAAGATTGCCGCACTTCAAGTGATTCGAAAGCACCGACTTTGGGAAGTATTTCTAGTAGAGAAGATGAAGTTTAGCTGGGATGAAGTTCATGAAGTTGCGGAGCAGTTAGAACATATCAAGTCACCGTTGTTGATCCAACGATTGGATGAGTTTTTAGGTTATCCGAAAAACGACCCCCATGGTGATCCTATCCCCGATGAACATGGTGAATTCAAATCAAAACCTCAAATATCATTGAGCGAAGCTCAACTTCATCATGAAGGTATTTTGATGTCTGTAAAAGATACCTCTACCCCATTCTTACAATACCTTGATAAAATTGGTGCTTACATTGGTGCAAAGGTGAAAATCATGGATCGTGTCGTTTTTGATGGATCTCATGAAATACTGTTAGACAATAAAAGAACTTTATTCATTTCAAAAGAAGTAGCTCAAAACATCCTAATATCAGAATGATGAATTTAAAAAATATATACATTCTGTTCTTTCTTGCGCTACTAGCTAGTTGTGAGACAACATCTGATAACACTTCTTCAAAACCCAATATCATTACGACTATAGGTATGATTGCAGATGCAACAGAGAACATTGTTGGTGATTCTGCCAGTGTTCAAGCACTCATGGGGCCTGGAGTAGATCCGCACCTTTATAAAGCCACACAAGGCGATTTACAGTTACTCACTGAAGCCGACATCATCATCTACAATGGACTGCATTTGGAAGGGAAAATGGGTGAAGTACTCGAAAAATTAGCTCATTCTAAGCCAGTAATAGCCGCAGCCGAAACTATTCCAATGAATCAAAGAAAGCAAAGCATGGCTTATACCGATGCTTATGATCCACATGTTTGGTTTGATGTGTCACTATGGGAGATCGCCACGCAAAACATTAATAAACAATTACAAAAGCTACACCCTGAAAATGCAGCCTACTATCAAAAAAACACTGAACAGTACTTAATTAAGCTTGATTCTCTTCATATGAGTGTGAAGAATGAAATATCTACAATTCCAGAAGCGCAACGCACATTGATCACGGCACATGATGCATTTGAATACTTCGGAACAGCTTATGGCATGCAGGTTCGTGGACTTCAAGGAATTTCAACCGTTTCAGAGTTTGGGCTTAAGGATATTACCGAGTTGGCGGACTACATTGTGGCAAAGCAAATCAAAGCCGTATTCATAGAAACATCCGTATCCCAAAAAGCGATCAAAGCAGTAGTAGAAGGCTGCAGTAAAAGAGGTTTTGAAGTAGTGATCGGTGGTAGCCTATACTCTGACGCTATGGGAGCTGCTGGCACACCTGAAGGCACCTACATTGGCATGGTGAGTGCCAATGTTCAAACAATCGTAAATGCATTAAAATGATAGAACAAGTCACAGAACCCGTACTTGAGATTCATGATCTAACGGTTGCTTATGACAAGAAGCCTGTCCTTTGGGATATTGATCTCTCGATCCCAAAAGGGAAGTTAGTAGGAGTCATAGGGCCTAATGGTGCAGGGAAATCTACTTTGGTCAAGTCCATCATGGGGCTAGTACCTAATACTAGTGGTTATGTAAAGCTATTCGATCAAGAATTGAAGGCTGTTAGAAATGATATCAGCTACATTCCTCAAAGAGAGTCCGTAGACTGGGACTTTCCTGCTTCAGTAATGGATGTGGTTCTCATGGGGAGATATGGTAAGCTTGGTCTATTCAAGCGACCTAGAAAAGCTGACAAGGAAGTCGCAATGGATGCGTTGAGAAAGGTAGGTATGGAGGCCTATACAAAACGGCAAATATCACAGCTATCTGGGGGACAACAGCAACGGGTGTTTCTGGCCAGGTCGCTAGCGCAGCAGGCAGAGTTATATTTCATGGATGAACCATTTGCCGGAGTAGATGCGGCTACAGAAAAGGCAATCATCAACATTCTAAAAGAAATGTCTGCTCGTGAAAAAACGGTCATTGTGGTGCATCATGACTTACAATCAGTGGCACAATATTTTGACTGGGTGATCTTGATAAACACCAGATTAGTGGCTTCTGGACCAACTGATAGTGTTTTCACAAAAGAGCTTCTGCAGGAGACTTATGGTGGCAAACTAACCCTACTTACAGAGGTGGGTGATTTATTGCAGAAACAACAATTCCCTAATAGGGAGAAAGTCAATAAATAAGTAATGGAAACGCTGTTAGATTTTTTCTCCTTTTCAGATCCAAATGTTCGATATGTAGCATTCGGCTCGATATTGCTCACTGCAAGTGCGGCAATAGTAGGTTGTTTTACCTTTTTAAAGAAAAAAGCATTGGTTGGAGACGCTGTTGCCCATTCCGTCTTGCCAGGAATCTGTCTTGCATTTATGCTATCAGGCACCAAAAACCCCTTTTATATCATTATTGGAGCGTTTATCACTGGATGGCTTTCGTTGGTTATCATTGATAAGATTACATCAAAATCTAAAATTAAAGAAGACACCGCCATCGCTTTGATTCTATCCGTATTCTTCGGGGTAGGTATATTATTATTGACCATCATCCAACATTCAGGCAATGCCTCTCAGAGTGGTTTGGATCATTTCCTGTTTGGGAATGCAGCAGCTCTAATCGGGAATGACTTACTAGTATTTGCAGTGGTGGCTACAATACTTTTAATTGCTGTTGCATTATTCTTTAAGGAATTTACATTGGTCTCTTTTGATGAAAATTTTGCAAAGAGTATTGGTTTTCCAGTTCGCGGAATTGAATTGGTACTCACTACCCTGACAGTTTTAGCAGTGGTGATTGGCATTCAAGCAGTTGGAGTAGTATTAATGGCAGCAATGCTGATTACCCCAGCTGCTGCTGCTAGGTTTTGGACTGACAAGATTCGTGTAATGCTGGTACTGTCGGCAATTCTTGGGGCTATTGCTGGACTGTTAGGAACTTATGTTTCATACATATCACCAGCGATGCCCACTGGTCCATGGATCGTAGTTGTGATCTCAACCATTGCTTTCATCTCCTTCTTCTTTGCTCCAAAAAAAGGAATAATCAGTAGATTATTTCGTCAAAGACAGATACAACATCAAATGGGTGAAGAGAATATTCTTAAAGCACTTTATCATCTTGGCGAACAAGATGAAGATTTTTATATAAAGCGTTCGTTAGATGCCATCATTAAAAGAAGACCTTTCAATCCTCTCACTTTGATAAATGGATTGAAGCGACTAAAAAGATATGGTTTTATAAACAATGGTGCTGATAAATGGTCATTGACCAAAGAAGGAAAGGATAAAGGTCAACGAACAGTGAAACTTCATCGTTTGTGGGAGTTGTACCTGACACAATACTTGCATATAGCTCCTGATCACGTGCATGAAGATGCCGAAACTATTGAGCACATACTGACTCCAGAACTAGAAGCGAGATTGGAAAAACTACTAAAATATCCTGAGTTGGATCCTCACAAGTCTAAAATACCCTACAGGGATTAATGAGTTAATGTGAAAATGAAATGATGAAACAACTGACAACTAGTAAACTAACAACTGACAAACTGTGAACTACCAACTGACAAACTGTGAACTATCAACTAAACAGGGATTAATGAGTTAATGTGAAAATGAAATAATGAAACAACTGACAACTAGTAAACTAACAACTGACAAACTGTGAACTATCAACTAAACAGGGATTAATGAGTTAATGTGAAAATGAAATAATGAAACAACTGACAACTAGTAAACTATCAACTGACAAACTGTAAACTATCAACTAAACAGGGATTAATGAGTTAATGTGAAAATGAAATAATGAAACAACTGACAACTAGTAAACTAACAACTGACAAACTGTAAACTATCAACTGACAAACTGTAAACTATCAACTGACAAACTGTGAACTACCAACTGACAAACTGTGAACTATCAACTAAATAAATGAATGCATTCTGGATTATACTAGCGGGTTCTTTGGTAGCTACTTCTTGTGGGCTACTTGGTTGTTATTTGATTCTGAGAAAGATGGCAATGGTGGGTGACGCAATCTCTCATGCCGTTCTTCCAGGTATCGTGATTGCATTCCTCATTTCTGGCAGTAGAGATTCATTCACCATGTTGATTGGAGCTGGGTTGATTGGTGTATTCACAACCTTCTTGATTGAATTCTTTCACAGTAAAGGAAGGTTACAGGCTGATGCATCTATTGGTGTTACTTTTACTTGGCTCTTTGCTATTGGTGTTATTCTAGTTTCTCTATATACTGGTAATGTTGATATTGATCAAGACTGTGTGCTATATGGAGAAATAGCTTATGTTCCGCTAGATATTTGGGTTACTGGAAGTGGACTTAATCTAGGACCTAAAACTGTCTATGTATCCGCTTTCGTGCTTATTGTTGTGGTGGCATTTATCATCTTTGGTTACAAAGAACTGTTGATTACCACCTTTGACCCTGCTCTAGCCTCAGCATTGGGGATATCAACAGCACTATGGCACTATCTCCTAATGGGCGCAGTTTCATTGACTACAGTGGCATCTTTTGAGTCAGTCGGGGCTATTTTAGTAGTGGCTCTGCTAGTGGCACCTGCAGGAACTGCTTATCTACTCACCAATAACTTTAAACGAATGATGGTCATCAGTGCCATACTGGGAATTGTCATTTCTTTTCTGGGCTATTACTTGGCTGTTTGGGTCAATGGGTCTATTGCTGGTGCGATGGCCACTGTAGCAGGAGTTCTATTCGGTCTCGCATTTTTGTTTTCTCCAACTGATGGGATTTTAATAAAAAGAAAAGTTGAAACCCTCATTGCTTAAACCCAAACCTCAAGTACTTGATATCATGTCCCTTCTCATTGAATTTCTGTTCAAATCGAGTTCTAATACTAAAACATTCTGAATTGAGGTTAGAATTATAGAGATCATGTGTGTGTTGTAAATCAACAATATCATCGCGTTCCTGTACAACCTCCAACGTATAGTCAAAAAGGTCAGTATTGTCGGTTTTTAGACGAACGGTACCAGATGGTTTGATCAGTCGCTTATACATATTGAGAAAATTCGGTCCAGTGAGTCTCTTTTTAATGTCCCGATCTTTAGGGCGAGGATCAGGAAATGTAATCCAAATATCGGTGATTTCATCTTTGTCAAAGAACTTCTCTAATAGTCTAATATCTGTTCTAAGAAATGCCAAATGTGACAGGTTCTCCTCAATAGCAACACCACTACCCTTCCAAATTCGATCTCCTTTGATATCAACACCTATAAAGTTCTTATTATCAAATAAACGTGCCATACCAATCGTGTATTCTCCTCTTCCACACGCCAACTCCAATACAATTTTATTTTTATTTTTGAAATAATCCGAATGCCAATTTCCCTTGATTTTCTCATAACCATCGTTAACAGGATCAAAGACATTGTTTCTTATCTTTATTTCATCAAACCGTGCTTGTTTACCTCTCATGGAATGGTAGTTGGTGGTTAGTATTTAGTGTGTAGTATTCTATCGCTAGTACTAAATTATAAATCGGCTATTTCGGCAATGACAAAAGTACTACCTCCGATGAATATCAGGTCATCTTTATTTGCTTGTTGCTTCGCGGCCGCGATCGCATTGTTCACATCTTCAACAATCTCTCCCTTAAATCCGAATTTCCCAGCTTCTTCATATAGTAATTGTGCTTTCTTTGCTCTCGGTACATTGGCTTGACAAAAATAGTACTTACCGTCTTTTGGTAATAGGCTCAGCATGGGTCGTGAGTCTTTGTCGTCAACCATCCCCCAGACGATATGAAGTTCTTTATGTGGTATTCTTAATATTTGTTTCAAAATCATTTGAATTCCATCGACATTATGTCCCGTATCACAGATCATCAAAGGCTGTTCTTGTAGCTTTTGCCAGCGCCCTTTAATTCCAGTTAGATCAACGGTATTTGCCAGGCCATATTTGATGTCGTCTGAAGAAATATTAAAACCATTAGCATTAAGCAGATTTACAACTGCTAATACTCCTGAGACATTCTGATGTTGATAATTGCCCTTTAATTGTAGTTCAAAACTATTCCTATTATTCGAGTATGCTTCTTCTGCAAATATGATAGGTGAATTTAATTTCTTGGCTGCCTTTTCAAAAACTACCCTGGTTTCAGGTTGTCTTTTACCAATAACTACTGGAACCTTTTTCTTAATAATGCCTGCCTTCTCTACTGCAATTGCTTCTAATGTATCGCCTAACATTTCCTGATGATCAAGACCAATATTGGTTATTAAACTTACTTCAGGACTGATCACGTTGGTAGAATCCAACCTGCCTCCTAAACCAACTTCAATCACAGCGATGTCCACAAACTGACTTGCAAAGTAATCAAACGCCATAGCGACAGTAATTTCGAAAAAGGACGGCTTTATCTCTTCTATCAAGACCTTATGGTCGTTCACAAAATCAATCACCGCTTGTTGCGTTATCTGATCACCATCAATTCGAATACGCTCCGTAAAGCTCTTCAAATGTGGAGAGGTATAGAGTCCTGTTTTGTACCCTGCTGATTGCAAAATAGCAGAAAGCATATGTGATGAACTACCCTTACCATTTGTACCAGCTACATGTACAGTCTTGAATTTATTTTGAGGATTTCCCAGAGCTTCGCACAGCGCCAATGTGTTGTCGAGGTTCTTTTTATATGCACTTTTTCCTATGCGCTGATACATCGGTAAAGCTCTGAATAAATATTCTAAAGTTTGTTGATAGTCCATCAAATGAAAATGATGACAAAAATAGCGAAAGCAATTTAATATAATGGTAATGTAAGTTGTGCTTCTTACCTCTTAGAATCGTTAACTTGCAAAATGAGAATAGCAGTAATAGCGCACGATGGTAAAAAGGCAGAAATGGTATCCTTCCTGCTTAAAAATAAAGCCAAATTAGAACAGGCAAAGATAGTGGCCACTGGTACGACAGGCACACATGCCGAAAATGCTGGATTTGTTGTTGAAAAAATGCTTTCTGGTCCATTGGGTGGAGATGCACAAATTGCAACCATGACAGCATCAAATCAATTGGAAATGATATTCTTTTTTCGTGACCCACTAGGAAAACATCCACACGAGCCCGATATACAGATGTTAATGAGAATATGCGATGTTCATAATATTCCCTTAGGGACTAATCCAGCCACCGCTCAACTTTTGCTAGATGCATTTAAAGACCCACGTTAGTTTATAAAGTGGGTTTTAGCACAAAATACGCTTCTATGGATTCTGAAGCTAAGACCAAATAGTCGATTGAACTGACTTATTATTCTCTTTTCAGGAATACAAAGTCACCTCCTTCATCTCCAGCATCTCTGATATCACCATATTGAGGTACTTGTCCACTGCTATTGTTGATCACCGCAACTCTGAAAGAACTGAATAAACTCTCAGCGGACATAACACTTTGTTCATTATCAGACAGCCTTTTGATGAGATACTCCATAAAAATACTCTTATCAGGCACAGTTTTCATATTCCCACTTGTCATCGCTTTTCGGCTAGGCAATTTGTATAGTTGTAGAACAGCTTTAGCATCCATAAAGACGTCTCTGGTCTTGAATATCCCCCCACTAAAACAAGCGTCAGCAATCAAAAGTGTGTGTTTTGATTTGATACCTCCTAAATAGTCTCTGATCGTACCATTTGACAACCATGCAGCTTTAGATGTCTTTTTAGAATCCTTCGGAAGCCAATACCCCTGCTTCAAACGTTCATCCCAGATACCATGACCTGCATAGAAAATTAACAGGTTATCCTCCTTCTGGACTTGACTTGAGAGCTTGTCAAACGACTCTATGATGTCTGTTCTAGATGGATTCCTAAGAAGTGTGATATTATCTTCTTCGAAAGTATAATTTTCTGTCAGCACCCTTTTCAATCTTAATGCGTCATTGACTGGATTGTCTAGTGAATTTATAGTAGGATCCTGATAATCATTAACTCCAATAAGTAAAGCGTAGTACTTCTTTTTAGCCAGGTATGCTCCAATTTGTTTCTCTATGTCTCCCTTTTCTGATACTACTTTTTCCACTGGACCTGCCGTCACCGGAACTGTACTACGTGTATTTACGGCTATAAGATCAGTCAATAAGGAATTTTTGGTAGTCGAAGCTAAGTAAAGTGGCGCTTTTTGTTTTCCGAAAGAATAAACTGCTTTAGTTTTTACATCCACTATTTTGACATTGAAAGTCTCAAGCGTAGAGGCATCATCCAATAATTGTTTAACACCAACCACCTTCATGAATTTAAAATCTTCTTTAAATTCCCTGGCATGATCAATAGGTACCTTTACGTCATGTGTAACACCATCAATTGTGATTGGGAATTGTTCATGGTCTGCGTTATAACTACCTATTGCCTCTATACTAGAAGAAAACTCTTTGTACGAATCTTTGATTTTATCACGATATAACGAAAGTTTTCTCTGTTCGTCTTTTCTAGACAGGCTATCCAAATAGCGTTGCTTAGCTAGTGCTAGTTGCCTATCCATTTCTTGAGCTCTTATGTGCTTATCTTTGTAATAACTAATTACTCCATCTTTATAACTTTTCGCCTCAGCTTGTCTACCCTCATAACTACTAGATTTTTCAAATTCACCTCTTGGTGCAAAAAGTGCTGCTTTCAAAGCCAATTCAGCTTCGATTTCTACCTTAAACTTTTCATATATAGCTTTATCACCATCTGCAACTGATACTTTTATAGGTTCTTTAGCAGTTACAGCAGTTTCTTTCTTCACTTCTTCAACAGGTTTGTTTACCTTGGCTACAGTTTGTGAAATCTTGGGAGTATCTAAATTGGTAGAATAAACTTCGATTTTATTACCACTTGTAAGCACGAAAATCGTATTTCTATCATCACTGACGATCACTTTTTCGATACTACCTTTGCCTACTTTTATCAACTTATCACCATACAACACCTTGTAATCACGCATGATTACACTGTCAGAATTAGCTGTCAGAATTTTGCTCCCATGAATCAGAAAAGCATTATCTACCTCCCATTTGAATGGAATGTTCTTCCCTGTTTCAGTTTGCCAATATCTCACTAGTGACCGGTCTGACGTAAGCATCCAATCTGGGTCAGCTGGATTGATGTCAATAGTTCTTATTTTACTTAAATGATCATCATACTCCTTTTCCACTATCTGTAGACCAATATTTAAGAAATCCATATCATTGCCTTTGGTAACAAATAACTGCTTACCATTTGGACTCACTTTGAATTTTGAGATTCCAGATGAAGAATAAAATTTGTCATATTTTCTTGAAGTAAGATTAATTTTATAAATCTCTTCTGAACTTTCAGTATTACGTAAAGAGCCCAATAGAAACAAGATATCACTGCTAGGGCTTACATCCATCCAATCAATATCTTCAAAAATACTGATCCTTGATTTTATCTCCCCATTAGACAGATCATAAAATAATACTTCATTTTCATCCGCTGTTACGAGTTCATTAGTCACTGGATGAAAGAATATAAAGTTTACTTCGCTCTTATGACCCCTTACTTTGAATGTCTCTTTTCCTGATGCATAATCCCATAGAGCCACTATACCTAGCTTATTACCTGTTGCCAAATACCGTGTATCGGAAGATACCATCATCGCTGTGACCTCCCCAGATGTATCTTCAAATGTTTTAAGAATTTCACTTTGTGAATAACTGGCAGTTGAAATTATTCCAAATAGAAATAAAATGATTATTCGCTGCATTATTTTCATAATTTTGAGATTAATTCATAAAGGTAATGATTAACAACCACTTAAGCAATGAAACGAGTCTGTAGTATAACTCCTTGAAAAATGGATATTCTACTACTTCGACTTGATTACAAAGGTGATTGTACCTGTCGAGATAGCTGCGGTACTGCGATTGTCTGAGCTTTTTGTAAAGGTGAGTTTCTCAATTTCTTGGCGATAAATCTTTTCAATATCAGCATTGACACCCCGCACCAGTGTACGTACAGACAAGATTTCTCCTTCATCGTCAATTTTTACCTCAAAAGTGACTCGCCCACTTTCATTAGTATCGTAATCGGGTCTCGGTATTGAGTCCCAATTCCAACCGAGCATATTTAGCTCTGCTGTACCTCCTCCACCTCCCTGATTTCCTTTATAGATAGATTTTTCGTCTAATACGCCATCTTCTTGCCCTTTATCTCCAGTTTCTCCTTCATCATCTCCTTCATTGGCTTTTTGGGCTGCTTCACCAGACTCACCTGTGCCATCATTGGCATTAGTATCTTTGTTTTC
>Ga0209634_1001840_pt1 | contig 15166 bp, 14 predicted proteins | sample LinPmetageLP40_FD_184043 | JGI IMG/M metagenome (GOLD analysis project Ga0209634, IMG submission 184043) | Marine viral communities from the Pacific Ocean - LP-40 (SPAdes) (version 2) | ecosystem: Environmental > Aquatic > Marine > Oceanic | place: Pacific Ocean | collected 2010-08-26
ACGAACAGGATGGCTGGGATGGAAACTAGAATGGCCGCGCCATACCAGCGCGGCCATATATGTTCAGATTAAATTTAGCGGCTACATCTCATTCGCGGTCGACGAATCCTCCTTCGCCGCGTTCGTTTGGGACTTTCGAACCCGGAGGTTATTTTGCACATGCTCAACCCCGGAACATGAATCAGCACAATCCTCCGCGTGCCGCTTGGCTTGTTTGGAATCAACCTCGCCAGTCAGTGTGACCTCTCGATCAGAAACCGAGACCTCGATGTCCGATGCATCTACATGGTGATCATCCGAAAGCCGGTCACAAACGTCTTCGTAAATACGATCATCAGAACGCTGATAATTTCGCGGGCCGCTGCCACGGTGCGATTGGCCTGAACGTTGACCTTCACCCTGCCATGCGCCCCCGGAGAATCCGCCTTGAAAGGTCTGGTCGTTCCGAAAGCCGTCTTGTTGCCGGCCATCGCCCCAGTCGGAGGTAAAGCCGCCTTGTCTTTGACCTTGCGAAGAACCGCCTTGGTATCCGCCCTGACGACCCATTTCACTCATATAGCCACCACGCTCATACTCGGTATCCCCACGTCCCGATTGCTCGCCGCGGCGACCGAATTCTTGATTTCTCTGATAGCGTGCATCGACGCCTTCAGGGTCCTGCATCGACTGCAAGCCATCGCGGCCAACATAACCCTGGTTGCGATTCTGGTGCTCTCCGCGGTCCCACTCTGCGTATCGGTCAGTTTGACGTGCTTGATCATATGAGCGTCGATCTCGGTAGTTTCGGTCTTCCATCTTCATTTCCTCCATTGAAGTTGCGTCAGCCAGATAAAAAGGCTGATAGCCCGAGATTTCTGCGTTTTGATCCACGTCACATTAAAGCGCTTTAAGAAACATGTTCAGAGAATGCGTTATTCAATTTTTGGGCATTATTTTGCCCAGACCCTGTAACTAACCCATGGATATTCGGCGTCAGTCTCCGTACCCTTTGCAAATGAGTAATGATTTTCCCTTTATTGTCGGTATCGGCGCCTCCGCAGGCGGTATTGATGCGTTGTCACAATTTTTCAAAGGCGTGCCGGCGCAAGCTGACATTGCCTTTGTGGTAGTTACCCATCTGAACCCGGACCGTGAAAGCCAGCTACACAAAGTTCTGGAGCACAAGACCGAAATGGCGGTGCGCGTCGCAACAGATGGAGAGAGGGTGAGCGCGGGCACAATCTATGTCATGCCTCAGGGTTCATTTTTATCAATCAGTAGCGGACGATTGAAGCTGAATGAGCTTCCCCCTGGCACGCGCGAGCATCAGCCTGTCGATCTTTTCTTTAGCGCTCTGGCCGAAGACCAAAAGGACAATGCGGCTGGCGTGGTTCTTTCCGGCGGGGACGGAGATGGGACTTTGGGGGTCAAAGTTATCAAGGAACAGGGTGGCGTTACTTTTGCTCAGGTTGCCGACGGCGAGCCACCTTTGAACCCCGAAATGCCCCAGAGCGCCATCGCGACAGGCTTTGTAGATTTCGCAATCCCCGCGAATGAGATGGGCGAGAAGTTAATGGAGGTGCGCGAGGGTCGGGCGGCACTCGATGCGCTGGTTAATGATTCAGTCACTGACAAGCGAGCAACACCAAAGAAGGTGCAGTCGGCGATCGCTACAATCTTGCGCGACGAGACGGGCCACGATTTCGCTGGCTATAAGAGCAAGACCTTTTTTCGGCGTGTCGCACGGCGGATGCAGGTACGTCAAATCGGCGACCTCCAAAGTTATTGTGACCTCCTGAGGCAGGAAACCGAGGAAGTGACGGCGCTCTTTCGTGATTTGCTGATTAGCGTAACAAATTTTTTTCGGGATGCGAATGCATTTCAGGCGCTTGAACAGCAGGTTATCCCTGAAATTTGCCGTGGACGTGACGGTAAAAACCCTATCCAGATTTGGGTGCCTGCATGCACTACCGGGGAAGAGGTCTATTCGCTAGCAATACTGGTCAGAGAATATTTGGAAGCAGAAGGGCTGTCAGTCCCTGTGCAGATATTTGCCACCGACATTGACGACCGTGCTCTGTCAGTTGCAAGACATGGCAGATATCCAGAGCAACTGCTGGGCCAAGTCAGCACCGAACGGTTGTCGCGTTTTTTTAACAAAGACGGCGCAAGCTATGTGGTTTCCAAAAAAATTCGCGAGATGTGTATATTCTCCCCGCATAACGTAATCAGCGATCCGCCTTTCTCGCGGATGGACCTTGTGTCCTGTCGGAATTTGCTAATCTATTTCGGAGCAGATCTGCAGCGGCAAATCATTCCTACTTTCCACTACGCGCTTAAGCCCGGGAGCTACCTGTTTTTGGGCACTTCCGAGAGTATCAGTCAGTTCGGCGCGTTGTTCCGGACGGTGGATAAGAAAAACCGTATTTTTCAATCGAAGGAACAAGGGAATCGCCGCTGGAATCCAGCAAGTACCTTGCAACGTGTGCCGCCCGAAAAGGTGATACGTACAGGCACTTCCGAAGGGCTGTCCGAGATGCAGCTTCGTCATCAGGTCGAACGGCACATTCTGGAACGCTATGTTCCTGCACACGCAGTGGTCCAAGAAAATGGCGAGTTGGTGTTCGTTTCGGCAGGCACTGGCCGCTTTCTCGAGATGCCCAGAGGGGTGCCATCGCGCCACCTCCTAGAAATGGTGTCGCGTGAACTGCGGCTCGAACTCCGCGCGATGCTGCGCCAGTCTGTCGAGACGCGACAACCGCAGCATCGCGGAAACGTTATTATCACGCTTCCTTCAGCGGAGCTTCAGTATGTTAACGTCAAAGTGGAGCCTTTGCACAGCGGAAGAGGGCAGGAACGGCTCTTTATCGTATTTTTCGAAGTCGCTGAGGCCGTAGTGCCCTCCGCTCCAGCCATAAGTGGGGCCGCACGGGACGAAGTCGCTGAAAACGAATTGCGGGAAATGCACGAGCGGCTCCAATCCACTGTCGAAGAGTATGAGACTGCACTCGAGGAATTGAAATCCTCAAACGAAGAATTGGTTTCAGTCAATGAAGAGGCACAGTCGACCAATGAGGAACTCGAAGCATCCAAGGAGGAAATGCAGTCACTTAACGAGGAGCTGAATACCATCAACGCCGAATTGAATGGCAAGATCGAAGAACTGGATCACGCTAACGCTGACCTGCGTAACCTCTTTGACGCGACGCAGATTGCCACCGTCTTTTTGGATGGTGATCTGGTTATTCGGAACTTTACACCTGCAGCGTCGGAGTTGTTCAATCTCAGAGCTGCGGATATGGGGCGTCCGCTATCGGAGCTGGCAAGCGTAGGGGATTATCCCGAGCTCAAGGACCACATACGTGAGGTATTCGATACCGGTGGCATTTACGAGCATCGGCTTTTACGTGAGGCCGACAAAACACATTATCTGGTGCGCATTACCCCCTATCTTGCGGGCAACGAACGGGTGGAAGGGGCTGTTGTCACACTCGTGGACGTGACAACGCTTGCGAAAGCGGAAGAACATCAAAAAGTATTGATTGCGGAGTTGAACCACCGTGTAAAGAATATGCTCGCGGTGATTATTACCATCGTCAAGACGTCGTTACGTGAGAAAACGGTAGATTCCGGTGCGCTCGACGGTCTGGTCAAGCGTCTGCATGGTATGGCACGGGCCTATAGCCTCCTTGCTGATCGTTTTTGGACCACTGTAGGTATTCGCGACATCATAAAAGATGAAATGGCACCTTTTGATAGTGATCGTGTACATTTCAGCGGGCCTAATCTGCAACTGGAACCCACGCAGGCTCTGGCCGTGAGTATGGTTATCCATGAGCTTGCAACGAATGCTATCAAATATGGGGGCCTCGCTAACCATAACGGCACCCTAGAAGTGCGTTGGAAACATACAGATAAAAGGATCCATTTAACATGGAAAGAACGAGACGGCCCAAGGGCGGAAAAGCCTGAAAAGAACGGTTTTGGCTATGTGCTGATTGAGGGGCAGGTAGAGCAACAATTGAGCGGGTGCCTTGAAACCACATTCGGTCCCGAGGGGCTTAGCGTCAAGATCGAGTTCCCATTGGAAGCATAGAACAATGGATAACACTTAGAAGGGTACGAAGCTTGATCCTATGATGGAGGTAAAATGTCTTCTCTCAACATCGGACAATTTGATTCCGCTTCGACAACGGTCCGCGTTCTCGCCGCTGCGATAAACGGTCAGGGCACCGTCGGGCTCGCTATGCCTAAAATGTTTGATTTGGCCGCCCGTGCAAGTCAGTATCTGCCTTCCGCACTGCGCACGCGACTTTTCAGCTTCGGGGCGGCCAACGAAGCGGTTCAGCTCAGTGAGCTTTCCAGTGAAGACGGGCCTAGGGCAGCCCGCTGGGTCACGTCACGCTATGAGAACGTTCAAAAAACCCGGTCGATCTTCATCGGTGCGACCAATGGTGCCGTGGTGGACCTCGCGGCACGATTAGGCGCGCCATGGCTGCCGCAGACTTGGCTGGTGCTGCTGCGCCGAGAGGTAGATCCGGATGATATTTCGTCGGTGATCGAGCATGGAACGCAGATCTCCGACAGGCTGATAAGATATTTCCCAGATGTTGCGATCCACCAGATGCATGACCCCTTAAACGATCGCGGGAACGCGGCGCAGGCTGCATACCTGCGGATGAAATGGCAGCGACTGCCTGACGCTTATCGCGATTTTATCCGTACGCGCCTTGAGCCAGGGGGCACAATTTTTATCAATGGCTGCGATTATCGCTGGCCCACAAAAAAATTAGGTGAACATCATTTCTTTCAGCTTGGCGGCTATGGTGCCATCGCGTCGGAGGATTTGTTGGCACGCTATGGATATTCGGCCAACGCATGCTGGTCACAACGTCCCGAGGCCGAATGGGGCTATGAGGAAGCCCTGACAGCCGACATTCAGGAACTGGCTGCCTCTGTTGGGGCACGGGTAGTGCGCCTGACCTATGAGGCACCACAAGCGCTCAGTGCACCGATCGCGCGATTGTTTATGAAGGACAGCTCGCAGCGTCTCTTCGTGACCAACTTCAATATGCTTGCTCCAGCGTTCATCGGCTGCAGCGGTGCAGTGCCATATTGGGCGGTGTTCAATGACCAAAAGTCTCTGGCGGATCTACAAAACTTCCTGAGAGAGCATGGTCCGTTCGAGGGAATAGAGTCTTTGCTCTTCCAAAATGGCGTCAATGCCGACGGCCAAGCCACCGCATTGGAATGGCGAAATGTCTTGGCAGCGCACACCCCAGACGCTCGTTTGGTGGGGCTACGGCCAGCCCACCACCCCCACGATTTTGCGGCCTTTGACCGGTATCGGCGCGCCTTGCGTGATGTAGAGCACAACCTAAAAACACCGAAACGGCGCACGCTGGTCGCAGACGAGGTTCAAGGGTGGTTTGTCCAGCAAGAAGGTATTGGGCGCGTTTTGTAAGTGGGCCAGGCGTCGTCGATTGAAAAATATCGCGCCCCTAAATTTCGTTTAATGACAGCCTTGTATTATTCTTGCCAAAAGGAACAAACTTCCAAACAAAGGAGCGCTTTCGATGCATTCGCCCAAGTCCAACGCATCATCTGTTCGTGTCGTGGTCGTCGGTGCCGGCTTTGCAGGGCTAGAAGTAGCTAAAGCACTTGGGCGGGCCAACATTCAAGTCACCTTGATTGACCGGCACAACCACCATTTGTTTCAGCCGCTTTTATACCAAGTCGCGACAGCAGCTTTATCGGCCGTGGACGTCGCAGAACCTATTCGTAAAATCATGCGCCCTTACCGGTCCGTACAGGTAGTCTTTGGCGAGGTTACCCAGATCGACACGACCGCGCAAATTGTGGCGCTGAATTGCGGTCAGCAATTTGGCTATGAGTATCTCGTCGTGGCCAGCGGGGCCGGTCACAGCTATTTTGGCCACGATGAATGGGCTCGGTGGGCACCCGGCTTGAAATCGGTAGATGATGCACGCCACATTCGATCGCAATTACTCTTGACCTTTGAGCGGGCGGAACGCAGCACAGACCCGGAGGAACAAAGGCGCCTACAGAGCATCGCCATCATCGGTGGGGGACCCACCGGGGTAGAGCTTGCCGGAACAATCGCAGAGCTGAGCCGGTACACCCTTGCCCGTGATTTTCGCAATATAAGCCCCGAGTCAACGCAAATTACGCTTATCGAAGCCGGATCCCGTATTCTGTCTGGGTTTTCGGAAGACACATCCTCCTACGCGCTGCGCAAGCTGGAACGTCTGGGCGTCGATGTGCGTACCGGCCAAGCCGTCGATGTGCGTACCGGCCAAGCCGTCGATGGCGTCGGGCATTCGTCGATAAGCATCGCAGGCGAGGAACTTGCGACCGGATTGACGATCTGGGCCGCGGGAATTTCAGCATCACCCTTGGCTCAGCAATTAGGGAAAACCGATAGAGCTGGTCGCATAACTGTGGATAGCACTTTGGCCGTATCAGGGCTGCAGGGCGTGTTTGCCTTGGGGGATATGGCCGCACTTTCTGGAGAAGACGGCCGGCCCCTCCCATGCTTGGCTCAAGTTGCAAGGCAGGAGGGTATACACCTTGGTCATGCCCTAACTGCTCACATCCGCGACGGCTCTCCGCTGCCCCCATTTCGCTATAAAAGTCGGGGTAACACTGCGATTGTCGGACGTCACGCTGCGGTCTTTGAGACGGCAGGCCATACCATCAAAGGGTGGTTCGCTTGGGCGGCCTGGGCAGTCGTGCACATCTATCTGCTCGTCGGGTTTCAGCACAGGCTGATCGTATCGCTGCAATGGCTGTGGCGCTATCTAACGAATGACCGGGGTGCCCGCCTGATCACTGAAGATAATGTTGAAGCACCCGGGCATTCGGAATCATCCAACGCTTAGGGCGGCCTAACCGCTTAACAGCAGCTGAAAGTGCACAACTAACAAGAGGCGAGTGATTACACGAATTAATACGTCATCCTTACAAGCTACCGGCTACCGGATAACCCTATATGGCTACCACGATTATGGAGCTGGCGAACCCCAAAAAACATCAAGAGCCCTTCGCGTTAGAGAATATACTGCTACCCAGACAGCTAGTGTTCTTGCTTCATGCAGGCGCAACTCAACAGCAACTGAAGGCGGTGCCTCAGCGACCGGTGCCTGCGCCACCGGCAGATCCACCGGAAAGAAAAGCGCCCCAGCATCAGGCGACCACAAGCCTTTCTTCTTCAGTTCATGTCGCCACGCGTAAATTTGTTGTCGCTTAATCTCATGGCGCTGCGCAACCTGCGTCACGCTCGCCCCGGCAATCCCAACCGACGCGACTATCTCAAGCTTGTCGTCGTCATGCCAAAAGCGCCGCCGCTCCGCCCCAAGAATTTCGCTACGCATCACAGGCCCACATAAGAGACGTCAGTAATGACGTCATTAGCGACGTCTCTTAGCTCATTGCCAAAGCGTCAGGCAGGCGGTCCCAATGGCGCGGTTACGCTTGATGATCCGGAAGATGATGCACAGTTCGAGATAACACTGGGCCATCGCGGCGATCTCACTGACAAACTGCTTATGATGCCTATTACACCCGCTTCCTGAGGAATGAGACCGGGGATATGCGCGGTGAACTGCACGGCAAGCTAGACTACAGCGTCAGCGAACCGCTGCGGGCCACCGTCGATCCAGAGAGAGCGGCTGGGGTCTACAAGCTGGAAGGCGGCTACAGATTTACTGATCGGCTCGACGCATATGCCTTCGTCGAGCATGATGAGATTCTCAATTATACCGGTTACGAGATCGGAGCGAATTACGATCTCGATGTGGGCAATGCACCCTACTATGCTTCACTGCTTAGCTATGTAAACCACTCTGAGGGTGGAGACACTGTTTTTGCAGTCCAAATGAGCCTGTCGCGGTTCCTTGCCGGGGATTGACCCCACCTCGCTCGGCCAAATTTTGCGCCCCTGGCCTGAAACAATGAAAATTTCTAACCCGGTGGGCTCTCAGCACATCTTGGATGAATGCAGATTTCGCAAAAGCTTAGACGAGATATATCGAGGCTCGGGATCAGGGGTTAGGAGTTCTAATACCCTGCAATTGGGGGCATTTCACTTTCGTAGAGGACTAATTTTTTCCCTCTGAATCATTGACGTTTTAGTTTTGCGGGCCACCTTGCGATGTTCAGCGTTTGAAACAAGACGGGTGCAAGAAAGGCTATGCGCGGTACAATCTGGCCTCTTTTTACTCTGTTGTTGGGCTTCTCACTTTTGCAGATGAGCAATGGGCTGCAGGGGACCCTTCTGGCGGTGCGCGCTGGCCTTGAAGGCTTTGGCGGGGCCACCACTGGCCTCATTATGTCAGGATTTTTTGCCGGTCTCAGCCTCGGCTCCTTTGCGGCACCACGGTTGATCGACGGAGTCGGCCATATCCGTACATTTGCTGGTTTGGCTTCGCTGGCTTCGGCTGCCGCACTGATGCATCTGGCGTTTATCAATCCTTGGGTGTGGATCACCGTTCGAATTTGCACAGGTTTTGCCTTTGCTGGTTTGATTATCGTAACTGAAAGCTGGCTTAATGCCTCTGTCAGTTCAGCGAAGCGGGGCAAGCTGCTGGCGGTCTACGGGATGGTGGGGATGGCCGCGGGTGCTGCGGGTCAGTTCATGCTTAATCTTGGCGATCCCGTGGAGTTCATCCTCTTCGTGCTTGTCTCTATTGTTATGTCACTGGCCTTGGTGCCGATTTCTCTCACTCGAATTGAGGGGCCGCGCGCCGAAGAGACCCAAGAGCCGCCTTCGCTGAAGCGCCTTTGGGGGCTGTCGCCCTACGGCGCAGTTGCTGCTGCACTGGTTGGCGCGTCAATCGGCACCTTCTACGGGCTTGCGCCGCTATTTGCGCAGCAGATCGGTTACGCTCAGTCACAGATTGCTCTGTTCATTGCCGCATTCACCATCGGCGGGCTGATCCTGCAGTTTCCTCTCGGCTGGCTGTCTGACCGGGTCAGCCGCCGCGGCCTTGGGATTGTTTTGGCGCTGGCCGGAGCGGTGTTGATGTTGGTGACTTTTCCGTTCTCCGCACCGTCGCGCATGCTGCTGCTTGTGCTGGGCTTTGCCATCGGCGGTCTGATCCTCCCGGCCCAGGCCATCGTGATCGCACATGTCAATGACCGTGCACCTGGCTCTGCCATTCTGGCGGTCTCGGGTGGTCTGGTATTGATGCAGGGGATCGGTGCCGCTGTGGGTCCCTTCATTGCAGGCTGGCTGCTGGATCTCATCGGTCCGCGCGGCTTACCTCTGGCCCTGTCTGCCTTTCAACTGGCAATTTTCGGCTGGGGGATCTTTCGGGTTGTGGTCCGCAGTGATCCCGAAACCATCGAACGCCGCTCGGCACCGCCGCTCACCGCGCATCCGGTCGAAGGGGATCTCAGCCGGGACGGATGAGCGCCGATATCCCGGCGCTGTGGGCCTCAGCCAATTGACTGACTATACGGGGAGGTCTGCCTATGACCCAGCAATGACTAGCCCTGCTTGGTGGGACGCATGTTAATCTTTCCGATCATCTGGACCACGCAAAGACGCGCGGATGGACCGTTTCGCATGTCTTCGACCGTGACGACACCCGTCGCGAGGCCCTGTGTAAGGAACTTGACGCAGAGGCCATCCAGATTGACGATCTGGCACGTATCGGGTGCCGCTGTGCGGTGATTTGCAGCGAGACCGCCTTTCATGAAGAGGACATTCTCGCGGCTCTCGCGGCCGGTCTGCCGGTGTTTGTCGAAAAGCCAATGGCGGGGCATGCGGCAGCTGCTTGGCGCTGTGCTGCGCGGGCCGAGCAGCTGGGGCTGATCCTGCACTGCGGCTATTTTCTGCGGACCAATGCAGCCCTGCGGGGCCTGCGGGACCTGTTGCGCGCGGGCGATCTGGGCACCGTTACGTCAGCACGGATGCGATTTTCGCATGACGGTGGATATGCAGATTGGCTCGATCTTTCCGGCTGGATGACCAAACCGCATCTAGCCTGCTATGGCGGCTTTGCAGAGGAGGCGGTGCATTTGATCGACGCATTGCAGTGGCTGTTGGGGCCGGTGCGCCGCGCACAGGCTGTAACCGGCACCGTGCTCGGCTGGCCAGTGGATGACCACGGCACCGGCCTTCTGACGTTCGAAGGGGGTGCAACCGGGGTCGTCGAGACGGGGTGGACCGACACCGAAATGCGGCTTGAACTTGACGTCGTCGCCGCCTGTGGATGGGCTCGGTTGCGCGCGGGCAAGATCCAGATCGGCCGTCGCGGGGGGACCGTGGCCGACCGCGAGATTGTCTTGTCCCCCCTTGATGCTGGCGCAGGCATTGATCCTTTTCTCGGCCACCTCGAAGGGCTGCCAGCCCCCGGCCTGGTGCCACCTGGGGAGGCTGCGCAGGTCAATACGGTTCTGGATCTGATGGGGCTGCGGTGGGGCTAAAGTGGCGGGTGCCAGAAATTCCGGAACCAAGGTCCGGTACAAGACGTTTAGAGGTCACATTCTTATGAAAGACTATTCTAAATAAGAGCGGTCTGTTATGTCCCACCCCTCCAACGCCCAGCCTCCCTCTCGGCGCAATCTTCTCGTGGTTGCGACTGCGGCGATGGTGATCTGGTGGCGGTGATCTATGGAGACACTCAACCGCCTTGGGGAAGAGAACAACCTGCGGCTAGACACCGCTCCTGATTTTGTCACGCCCATGCTTGCCGTTCTGGGAGCCTGCGTTGCGGCGCTGTTCTTGCATTGGCTAGCTTACCGCTTCCTAACCCGTGTTCTGGCCCATGAGAACGCGACGGGCCGCTCCTTGCTGCGCCGGGCGCGTCGCCCCTCGCGCCTCGCCGCCGTGGTGGCTGCGCTGGCCTGGGTCCTGCCGAACATCCGGCTGCCCTATGACTGGCAGGATAGCGTTGGGCATCTATTTTTGATTTTGCTGATCATCCTCATTGGCTGGACGCTGATCCTACTTACCAACCATTTCTCGGAGCGCGCGGTGCGGCGGCATCGTCTCGACGTCGAAGATAACCTCTCAGCGCGGAAGTTCGTGACCCAAGCGCGTGTGCTGCGGCGTACCACCACCATCATCCTCGGGATCTTCACGGTTGCCGGTGTTATGTTGACCTTCGAGAGCGTGCAAAAATACGGGGCGGGGCTGTTCGCCTCGGCGGGCGCGGCGGGTCTGGTCGTCGGACTGGCGGCACGCCCGGTTCTGACCAATCTCATCGCGGGGCTCCAGATCGCCATCACGCAACCCATTAGGCTTGAAGATGTGATCATCGTCGAGGATGAATGGGGCTGGGTCGAAGAGATCTTTTCCACTTATGTCGTCGTGCGTCTTTGGGATTGGCGGCGCATGGTCGTGCCGCTATCCTATTTCATCGAAAAGCCGTTCCAGAACTGGACCCGCGAGAGCGCATCAATCATCGGCACGGTGTTTTGGTATCTCGACTATACGGTGCCGGTCGACAAGATGCGCGCCAAGCTGGAAGAATTGGCGAAAGCCTCACCGCTTTGGGATGGGAAAGTGGTTAACCTTCAGGTTTCTGATACCGAGAAAGACAGCATTGAGGTACGCGGCCTTGTCAGCGCACGGACCTCTCCGCAAGCATGGGATCTGCGCTGTGAGATCCGCGAGAAGATGATCAGCTGGCTGCAAAAAGAACATCCTGGAGCGCTGCCCCGCCTGCGCGGGAGTATGGAAGTCCGCAGTAGCAGCGATACATCGAGAATGCCGCCGCCGCGAGAAGTGGGATAGGCCCCGGCTGCGCCCTGAAGCGGTGTCGATGAGCCAATGGAATTAACAACAAAGGACCGCAACTTTCCGGTCGAAGTCACGTGCCGAGAGGCGCTGACCGAGCAATTTCACACAATGCATCCACTGACCGCCAGGGTTATGCGTAGCATGATCCCGAAATGTTTTGTTTCGACGCGGCTGCGGCCCTGGTACCCGGTCACCTGTCGCCACAATGCGCGACCCAGTTACTTTGAGGTATGGACGGCTTCGTTGCGTGCTTTGGCCCCGGGCGTATCGGGCTTCCACAGCTTGGCATTCTTACGCGGCGGTATGACGGCATGGGCATTTCGGGCTGCAATCGCATCATGGCATTTGTGCGTATCGTAGGCTCCGTCAGTAGTGACGCTCCCGAGGTTTTGATCCGGGGGGATCTGATTGAGTAGGTCAGGCAGCATTGGAGCATCGCCGACACTGCTGCTTGTTACCTCATTGGCCCGTATCTCCAGCGTTCCCTCATCAATCCCTATATGGATCTTGCGCCATAGGCGGCGTTTGGAACCACCATGCTTACGGTCATTCCCATTCACCTTCGCCCTCCGCCTTGATGCCTGTGCTGTCCACTGCCCGGCAGGGCATTGCGCAGCAATGTCCCGGGAGGGAATCATCAGGTGCAGAGGGCCTGCTGATCCTTTGTACGGGATAGCGACAGACAATGTTTTTTGACGACGACACAATGTACTGAAGTCCGGCACCCCCCAATCCAGCCCAACCAATTTCAGTAGGCTTTCCACAAACCCCGTCGTCTGCCTCAACGGCAGGCCGAACAAGTCTTTTAGGGTCAGACAGGCTTGCATAGCCGCATCGCTGTAGGTTGGCTGACGCTCCCTTCGACCAGTACCGACCGCTTGCCACACCATTTCTGGATTAAATTAAATGGATAGCGGACCTCGTTGTTTGAGTGAAAATTTTACTCCGCCCAGCTCCGAGTCTTGTACTTCGTTGATGGCACTCTCAGCGTTTTTGCATTGGGCAATGCTATTGATGACAATATATCGATCTGTAATCGTTTCGACGAGCTGGTAATTCTCGCCAACCGGCACAAAGCCCGTTTCAACTCGGCGCATGGTTTCGGCGGTGTCTCCGAGCGTATTTTGTGGGGTGAATATAACTGGATGCGAACTCATGGCTTCTTTGATTTGCATGGTTCCCTTACAGGTTTACTAATGCGACTGTTGCGCACATCTGGGCCGGGGAACAGCTGCCGATCCGATTTGTTCCTGTGCGTCTTGGCGGATTACCGCTCCCGCGCCATAGCTGCGCGGAACTAGATGCGGCGACCATCATTGATCTTAGGACAGAAAGGGTTGGGCGCGCGTGTGTATACGAAGCGACATTGTCAATCTTATTCCCGCGCTGCGATCTTATGCTTGGGCGCTGACCCGTCGCCATGAGGATGTCGATGATCTGGTGCAAGACACCCTTCTAAAGGCCATAGACAAGACCGACAGTTTTCAGGCGGGAACCAATCTGCGCGCTTGGTTGATGACCATCATACGCAACACCTTTTTCAATAAAATTGTAAATTCTAAAAGGCTATCGACCGGCAAGGAGAACTGCATTTCCACCACCCTATCGACACCGGCCACCCACGACTGGTTTGTCCGCGGCGGAGAACTGATGCAGGCGGTCAGACTTCTGCCCAGGAATTACCGTGAAATGCTGATTGTGGTCGTCATGCTGGGCGAAAGCTATCAAGCAGCAGCCGATCTCTTAGGGGTGCGCATCGGAACCGTCAAAAGTCGCGTGAACCGCGCCCGCGAAATGGTCATTGCCGATCTTGAAAGCCGCCGTGGGTCTCACCACTCGAGGAAGGTGAAAGAATTTTCTCGGCAACAGAGATCATTTCGCGGGCTAGGCTCAGCTCGGAAAACGGTTTAGCAAAGCGATACATAGCGTCTGCAGAAAGTAATAGGTCATCGCCACTAGCTATGGGGTAAAACCGCCCAAGGCGCGGGATAGCCTTGGGCGAGGATTGGCTCTCATTCGATGACAGCGCAGGCGATGCGGTCGCCAGACTCGCCCGAGGGTTGGCTTTTATAATCATCAACACCGCTGTGAAGGATCAAAGCGCGGCCTGACACATTGTCGAGTTCACCTCCCAAGAAGGCTTGGTTGTTGAGTACTTCTGCCTTCAACCGACCTTCAGGGGTGACATATTGGTTAGGCATGTCACCAGCATGGCACCCGTCACCGATGAAAAACCCGTGGTTGGTACCTGAAATCGTAAAATGCCCTCCAGCAGATTTGAATCCCTCTTGTGCGTCGCATTCTCCGTTTTCATGAATATGAAAACCATGCCAGCTGTCTTGCGGCAATCCTTCGAGGTGGAGCTCAATGAGCAGACCCGCAGGGGTGCCGGTCAATGCGGCCGTTCCTATTTCATCGCCTTTTGTATTGATGAATGTTGTGTCCTGTCTGTCCTGAGCCGCTGTGGGGCTTGCAAGAGCGATCAAAGCGGCCACGCTAAACGCGCGGGGTCCTTGGGCTATAAGGTCAAAACCATTCATGACGTCCTCCTATGAGATGATTAGCATTTAGAGGCTTGTTCCCAGCTGACGAAAGCTTGGCCACTGCCAGGTCTTGTATTCCCACCGCAAGCCTAAAAACTACCTCTGAGCCACCCAGAACAGGGGATGCCGCATTTTGTTCCGCATTTTAAATATTGAGCGGCCATTTTCCGACTTCTGCTGTCAGCGGCGAGTTGCTGCCCTCCCGGCGAGATCGGAACGGAGCCCTTTGGGGAAACGTTTTCTTCTCGTGGACGCCGAACCGATATTCTGGTTCCCAAATGCCTAAGCAGGCACAAGAGCATGCGTCGAACGACAGGAAGAAGGATGAATTGAAAATGGACACTCCCTTGGAAATCGCGTGGCACAATGTCGAGAAATCAGAGCCGCTTGAGGCGCGCATTCGGGACCGCGTGGAGAAGCTGCATCGCTACTTCAGCCGCATTAACAGCTGCCACATAGTTGTGGAACGCCCGCATCGCAGTCAGCATCACGGGAAGGAATTTCACCTGCGGATCGAAGTCCGGGTGCCTGAGCATGAAATTGTCATCAGCAATGATCCCGGTGACAGGAACGAGCATTTTGATCCGAATATTGCCATTCGGGACGCCTTTGATGCGATGGAACGACGGCTTGAAGCGCATTCCCAGAAAATGCGCGGGGACATCAAGACCCTTGTTGGTCCGCCACATGGCGTTGTTGTGCGACTGTTTGAGGCCTATGGTTTCGCCCGAATGAGTGATGGGCAGGAAATCTACTTCGCACCCAATGCCGTCTTGAACGAGAGGTTTGAGGCTTTGGAGGTGGGCTCACCTGTAGAACTGACGGTGGCCGAAGGCGAGGGGGCGATGGGGCCACAGGCATCAATGGTCAGGCC
>Ga0209634_1001841_pt1 | contig 15165 bp, 15 predicted proteins | sample LinPmetageLP40_FD_184043 | JGI IMG/M metagenome (GOLD analysis project Ga0209634, IMG submission 184043) | Marine viral communities from the Pacific Ocean - LP-40 (SPAdes) (version 2) | ecosystem: Environmental > Aquatic > Marine > Oceanic | place: Pacific Ocean | collected 2010-08-26
AACACCACAACATCAAGTTGATGAACTCCCCTAAAACCGTCATCAATCAAGTACTGAGTAATAAAGCCGATATTGGCATTGCCACTTATTCTTATTTGCAGGGTCAAATGCAACATAATCCACATGTTAGAGACAAAATCATCATCCATGACACTTTTGATCAAACCTATGAACACAAGGTATTAATTCGCAAGGGTCACCCTCTAACACCTGGGGATATCAATGCACTTCTCACCCGTCTCAAAAACAACGGCGCCATGTCGCAATTGTTAGCTAAATATGGCTTAAGCCAAGGTAATTAACCTTTCTTTATCACTTCGCTATTTATTCACTGCCATAATATAAAGGTGCCGCTTATTACAAGGCAATTTGACAGATCTGGCCAATTATCAAACCCGCTATAACAAGGTACAGTAAGGCAATAAATAACAATAAGAAATCGCCATGTCTAAACTTGCACACCTTGAGTCTCAATTATCCTTACCGATCATTTGTGCACCTATGTTTTTGGTCAGCACCCCAAAACTTGTCATTGAGTGCTGTAAAAATGGTGTCATTGGTAGCTTTCCCGCCCTGAATATTCGCCCCCAAGCCTTACTGGATGAATGGCTGACGCAGATCACAAGTGAGCTTAATGACTACAAGCAAGCAAACCCATCAAGCACAGTTGCGCCTTTTGCAGTCAACCAAGTGGTTCACCCCTCAAATTCACGACTTGAGGCAGACCATGCCCTGATCAAAAAACACAAGGTGCCATTGGTTATTACCAGCCAGGGTGACCCCACCAACATAGTGAACGATGTACATACTTGGGGCGGTATGGTGTTTCATGATGTGATTAAAACTCACCATGCTAAAAAGGCGGTAGCGGCCGGTGTTGATGGGCTTATCGTCGTTGGCGCAGGCGCCGGAGGCCATGGAGGTACACTGAATCCGTTCGCCCTGGTTCGTGAAATACGTGAGTTCTGGCAAGGCCCGCTTATTTTAGCGGGCGCCATTAACGACGGTCACAGCCTACGTGCCGCTGAAGTACTGGGCGCCGATATGGTGTACATGGGCACCCGGTTTATTGCCACACAAGAAGCCCAAGTCCCTGAGGAATATAAATCCATGCTGGTAGAAAGCCACATCGACGATATTATTTTTAGTGACCACTTCACCGGCGTACATGCCAATTATTTAAAGGCATCCATTGAAAATGCTGGCATTGATGTCAACGCGTTAACCAGCAAAAAAAGCGTAGACCTAGACCTTGGCAATACCAACAGCTGGAAAGATATCTGGAGCGCTGGCCACGGTGTGGGCGGCATACACGATGTTCTGAGCGTAAAACAATTGGTAGACAATCTAAAAGGCGAATATGATCTTGCCTGTAACCGCGCACCCTTTCACCCTAAGGAGATAAAATGAGCGCCAAAGACGACTTTAAAAATGCATACCCAATTATTGTAAAGCAAGATGTCATCTGGGGTGACATGGATGCTTTTAATCATGTGAATAACACGGTGTACTTTCGTTACTTTGAAGATGCCCGCATGGCTTTTTTTGAAAAGACCGGTGTCATGCCGCACATGGAAGCCACCAACGTAGGGCCAATATTGGCCAGCACCCAGTGTCAATTTCGTGCACCGCTTAGCTACCCTGACAGAATTTTAATTGGCTCACGCATTAAAGAAATCTCAGACAAGCGCTTCACAATGGAATATGCAGTATTCAGTGAAGAACAAGATACCATTGCCGCTAAAGGCGAAGGGTTAGTGGTGTATTACGATTATAATCAGGCCAAAAGCTGTGAGATCCCACACAATATTCGCGATAGTTTCAGCAAGCTACAGGCTGCAAAGCATCACTAATAATCATTGAGTAAACACACGTATTAAATAAAAGCCGACATTTGTCGGCTTTTATTTAATTGTTTAGAAACTTATTAAGGACGTTTTAACGCTATTTTCTGCTCAGTTAAACTGAAAAAATCCCCGCCTAGTTTGCCCACCGTATCCAGTACTAATGGATCGATGCCCGCGTCACTCCACAAGGCATCATTCACATACACAGCCACCACATCCAACAACACCACGCTGCCGCCTGCTGGCAGCTCACCAATGCGCTGCACCTCTCTTAGCTTACACTCATAACGTATGGGTGAGTGCATGACACTTTTTGCTTTCACGTCATGGCTATTACAGGCTTCTATATTGGCAAATGAAAATTCACTTTCGGTATGCGCTAAACCAGCGCTGGTTTGGTTCATGCCTTCAACCAAATTCGCACTCACTATATTGACGACACATTCACCGGTTTCTAATAAATTGCGTAACGTATCCTTATCTAAACCGTCTGTGGGCGTGACTTGGGTAAACATCAATACTGGCGGCTCACAACTGGCCACCGTAAAAAAAGAATAAGGCGCTAGGTTATCAATGCCATCAGCTGTACGCGTGCTGATCCATGCGATGGGTCTAGGGGTAACACCACCACTAAGCAAGCGATAATTACTTGGTCTTTTCTCGTCTGATATTTCAAAAATCATTCTGCACCTATTGGCCTTTAATTTCACTTCAGGTGACGCTTTAAGATCAATACACATAAGTGGCTATTAATCATTTATGAATTGACCCATACATTGCTTTTTTCCAGAGCATAATGCCCTTACTGATAAACAAATAAAATATTTAACAGTGATCAGGTATGCAACGGTGTGTTTCTAGCTGAGAGGTTTACCTATTACGATTTAATTACTTCACTTATTAATAGCCCACACCTTCTGCTGTTATTCAAAAGATATACATGTATGCACCTTATCATCAACCTCGCTTAACACCCGGTGTAATACTCGTGCAGGTTTTAAACGTTTTTTAACATTCCTGATTATATTTATTATACAAACCAAGCTTACAAAAAAAGCCGGCTTAATGACTTAAGCCGGCTTTTGCTGATGGACTAAAAATTTTGAGTGTTATTTTAGTTTATCAAAGGCTTCGTTTTCATGCTTGATAATACTGCCAATCAAACCGATCACAATGCCTGCTGCACCCAATGCAAATAACATCAGCATGATGGGTGAATCCGCAAACGTAAAATAGGCAGTGACGTTTTCCCATGTGGTAATTGATGATCCCATGATTAAATCCCCTGTGGCTCAACGTTAGCTAGTTTATTTGGTACATCGCTCTCTGTTGAAGCGGGTGTATTAGACTCTGGGTATGGTTTAGCCAAAAGTTCCACTTCGTCAATACCCAGGTCTTCTGCAGACTCAGGTACACGCAGCGCGTTTAACTTTTTAAGCAGTAGTGATAATCCGTAACCTGGAATAAAACCTAATAACGCCATGATCACCGCGGATAGTGTTTGCCCTAAAAAGCTGATCTCAGGGTTGTCGCCCATATTAGGGGTGCCACCTGCAAATACGCCCACTAAAATAACAGCAACAAAACCGGTGAAACCATGAACAGCCACAGCGCCCACTGCATCATCAATACCGCGTTTCTCTAGGAACTTAGCAAACCAAACTGCCGCAAAGCCCATGCAAACCGCAATAATAAATGCCAACGTTGGGCTGTATAAATCAAGGCCAGCAGCCACTGAAATAATACCAACAAGACCACCAGACATAGTCCAAAACGGATCACGGGTCGCAATGTAACAACCGATTATACCGCCAGAGAAACCCATCAAGGTGTTAAACGCAAATGCAGATAAGTTAGTGGGGGTGTTATAGATCGTCGTCCAACCGGTTTCACCACCATTAAAGATGATGCAGCCGCCTAGGAAGCCAAAGAAACCAAAGATGATCATCATCAAACCAATTAATGTCATCGGTAAGCTGTGTGGTGCAATGGTTTGTGCCACGCCATTGATAAACTTACCTTTACGGGCACCTAAGTTTATTAACACACCCAGCGTGAAGAAACCGGCCACCGCGTGAACCACACCAGATGCACCCACATCGTGATAACCTAAATCCGTTAATAACCAACCTTCTGGGTGCCAGCCCCATGCACCCGCTAAAATCCAAATGGCACTGCCTAGAAATACCGTTAGGATTAAAAACGCACTCACGCGAATTCGCTCGATCACCGCACCGGATAAAATAGAACCCGTTGTGGCACCAAACAAGGCAAACGCCGCCCAGAATATCCCGGTACCCATATCAGACACGTCCGGCCCCATACTGGCTGCCCAAGGCAGTGCCGCAGAGGCATCGGTTGGAATCAAACCACCTGGGAAGGCATTGTAAATCCACCATCCAAATAAATAGAAAGTAGGGATAATCACCGCAAGGGCGAGAATATTTTTGATACCAGCGGCTAACGCGTTTTTACTTCGTGAAGCGCCCATTTCGTAGGCCAAAAAGCCTGCGTGTATCATCATCATGATGGCAGTACACCACCAATAGAACACCTCCACATTCATGGCTTGGTGCATGTCAAACGTGCTTTGTTGAGCGGCAAGCTGGGCCTGCAAACTCTCAAGCGTTAGGGTTGTTTCGTCCATTGGACTCTCCTCGTTGTGTTTTACTATTTTTAATTATCAATTCACGAGGGCCATTTTTCGTTTTTTATTATTGTGTGCACGTAATTTGGTTTTATTTTTATCCGTTTCGCATTAATTCAATTCGGGCATGCGAGCAAGTCCACATCCTTTATTTCGCTTGAGTCAAAAAACTTTGATGACTCGTCAACACATTCCCTGCTTCTTCTGTGCGATCTTTTAAATTCACGCCACTTAATTTAAGACGTTTTGATTCTTCAAACAGGTATTTGGCTTTGTTAACGGCAACCTCGTAACTTAAACCCGCTGGGCGAATATTGGATATGCAATTACGCTGTGCATCATGGCAACCAACATGTGCGTCATAGGTTAAATACAACCCCATGCTGTCTGGGCTTAATAAGCCTGGGCGCTCGCCTATTAATACCATCACTGTTTTTGCACCAAGCAATTGCGCCACGTGATCACCAATGGCAACGCGGCCTTGCGAACAAACGGTCAATGGTGACAGCCGAATCGTCTCACCATCCAATGCCGACAGAAGTTGCTGTAAGAATGGCAGCGCATTTTTTTCAATGGCCATGGAAGACAAACCATCTACGACACAAATAGCCAAATCATATTTCGCCGTTTCTAATGCCAGCTGTGCACAGCTTGAAGGATTTAACGTGCGCCCAAAATCCGGACGCTGTAAATAGGTGCCCCGATCATTCGCCAAGCTATTCACCAATAACGGTTCAGAGCTGGCAAATAAATCGAGGGCTTGGGGGCGATCGATTAACCCAGTTTTAAGTGTTTCATAAAGTTGCTTAGCCTCTAAAGGCAAATGCACCGCATCACGGGCTTGAGCATGCTCGAGCTGAAATTTAAGCATTTCAGCGGTGGGGATGGATGTACCCGAACGCCCCAGCGCAATACGGGCATCGGTAAAGTCTCTTAGTGTTTGCCAAGCGTTTGTGACCACATGATTAGCAGAAGGCGTTTTATTACTCATATTAATTGCCCCCACTTACAAGAGGTAAGCGCTTAGAAAATGCACTGGGAATTTGAGTATTTAACTGAAAATGGCCATCCATGATCTGCATCTTTGCCAACCAATGTTCAAATTCCGGCGCTGCACGTAAACCTAATAGTTGTCGAACGTACAATGCATCATGAAACGATGTGGTTTGATAATTAAGCATAATGTCATCTGATCCCGGAATCCCCATCACAAATGTGCATCCGGCATTGGCAAGCAATGTAAGCAAATTATCCATGTCGTTTTGATCAGCTTCTGCATGGTTGGTATAACAAACATCACACCCCATGGGTAAACCGAGTAACTTGCCGCAAAAATGATCTTCTAATCCGGCGCGAATAATTTGTTTGCCGTCGTATAGATACTCAGGGCCAATAAACCCCACTACGGTATTCACTAAAAGCGGATCAAAGTGTCGCGCTACCGCATAAGCTCGTACCTCACAGGTTTGTTGGTCCAAACCATGATGGGCATTGGCACTTAGACTGCTGCCTTGGCCAGTTTCAAAATACATAACATTTTGCCCAACACTGCCACGTTTTAATTCAAGTGCGGCTTGTTGTGCTTCTTTTAAGGTATTTAGATTAAAACCAAAACTATCATTGGTGGCCTGGGTACCGCCTATGCTTTGAAAAACTAAATCCACGGGCGCACCGTTTTCAATGCATTCAATGGTATTGGTCACATGGGTTAAAACACATGACTGGGTGGGTATCTCATAATGTTGAATCACGTCATCAATCATTTTTAATAATACGGTACATTGCTGCACGTTATCGGTGGCTGGGTTAATTCCAATCACCGCATCACCATTCGCGTACATTAAGCCGTCTAATATACTGGCGGCGATGCCTGACATATCATCGGTCGGATGATTCGGTTGCAGACGTGTAGAAAAATGGCCATGTAATCCTAGAGTATTTCTAAACTGGGTTACTACCTCGCATTTTTTTGCCACCAAGATTAAATCTTGATTACGCATAATTTTACTCACCGCCGCAGCCATTTCTGGTGTAATACCCAAACGTAAAGCGCTTAATACTTGGCCGGTACACTCCATACTAAGCAAATAGTTACGCAAGTCACCCACTGTCATATGGCTTATGGTCTGAAAGGCAAGTGCATCATGCCCATCCATAATCAAACGGGTAATCTCATCAACTTCATAGGCAACTAGGGCTTGATTTAAAAATGTTTTTAACGGTACATCCGCAAGACACAACTGGGCCACTGCGCGCTCTTTTTCAGTTTTTGCTGCCACGCCTGCCAAGACATCACCACTTCTTAAGGGTGACGCCTTAGCCATAAGTTGAGCTAAGTTATTAAACTGAAACGTTTCATTACCTAATACATATTTAAATTTAGACATAACGTTGTTCTAAAAAACCTTATTTTTAGGCACGGGCTTTGCTCATTGGAAATCAATATTTATCAGCAAATCGCATAATGAATCAATACAGTGTCAATCAATCACCATCGCTAACCGGTGATGCTACTTTAACAAGCCTAACCAAAACACATTATCAAATTATGGCAAATATTAGACTCATAAAAACAAGTAGCACGACCCATAACTGGGCAAAGAGCACCAAAACAAAGCAGGATTAAGGTTTGAATTTATGATTGAGTCCGTCGTCACACACAACCACCAACCGATTATTAACACCGTAAGTCATGATGCCCATGAACATGCACATAATCTCACCGACTGGCAGCAGCATTATGATCAAATCAGTGCGGGGGAGTTTTACGGGCAAATCATTGAACGTCCATTTGAAGATTTACAGGTATTTAAAGAACACACTAGCCAAGCATTAAGTCAAAGTTGCTTGGTGTGGCCTGACAGTATTTGGCTTGGCATTTCTCCTCAATTACAAGGCAAACAAAACCAAAGCAAGATCAATGGTTTGTCCCTTAACTCCAATGACATCATGTGCCGACCAGGTAATATTGAATTTGAGTTAACCACGCCGGATGCGTTTGATATTTACGGTCTCGTGATCAGCCGTGATAAGTTGTTAAACCAAGCAAATAAACAAGGCGTAGAATTAAATTGGCAAGATATACTTCATAACGAGCGTTTGAGCATTCCAGACAACACACTGAGCGCCATTAATTTTTTGTTGGCTCGCTTATTAAACCACAACGCAACCGATTCCCATGGAACACCCGACCACCTGACTCAAGATTTAATTCATATGGGATTGTTGGAGATATTCAGCAAGGAATCCCCTAATCAAACCGTACACACCAGTTACCAACATCGTAAATCCATCGTTGACCGTGCGCGTGACTATTTACATCAACATCACGAACGAGCCATTACATTAAGCGAGTTATGCGAAGCGTGTCATACCAGTCGGCGAACATTGCAGAATAGTTTTGAAAGTATTTTAGGGTTATCCCCTATTCAATATTTACGCTATACACGCTTAAACGGTGTGAGGCGGGATTTAAAACAAGCAAAAACAGGAGAGACGATTGGCGATATCGCCGCTCGCTGGGGATTTTGGCATTTAGGGCAGTTTGCTAAAGATTATAAAAATGTATTTGGGGAGCTGCCAAAAGAAACACTAAAGTGAACCTTTTTTACATAAAACCATTGCATAAAGCCCAACTATCAAAAAATTATAAATAGTTGGACTAAATTATCCGGTTAGTTATTTTTTCTTTTCTTGCTCATATCGCATTAACACTTTCTGGGCTAGCTCCTGGCCCCATAATTGTCCTACTGCCATCGACTCTTGCATGATTGCAGGCTGCACTCTAATCATTTTCTTACCCGCTTGAGTTTGATAGAAACGATTAATCTCTTCAATGTCAGAGGTGGTTAAGTATTTTTGATAAATTGGTACAACTAAGTCTTCAAGGTCACTAGCATCAACCTCTGACATAAAATCAGTCCAAAATGTCTCTGGCGCATCAGGAATCATTTTCTTTAAGGCTGGCACCATTTGATTCAAAACTTGTACTCCAAGGTCCCCTGAGCCTGTAGCTTTCAATAACGCCTTAATACTCTCTGGCGACGCTTGTTCGGCACTTGCCAAACCGGATAGAAGCAAACAGATCAATAAAGAAACACTGCGTAAATACTTAATCATTTTATTCCCTAAATAGATATTAAATTTCCATTACTCAATTACATTCATCCACATCAAGGTAGCTATACGTACCTGGATACCTATGAATCCAATTCATTTCAAAGCACATAAGAATTATTAATACTTCTTTTATAATTATTAGCGCCAATAAAACACAAAACATTTAAATAAAAAAACGCCTTTCGGCGCTTTCTTTTTTGCTTAGAATAAGACGTTACTTTTTAACCCAGGTAGTCCCTTCACGGCTATCTTGCAGTTCAATGCCCTGAGCATCCAAGTCATTACGAATTTTATCCGCTAAAGAAAAATCTTTGTCTTTTTTTGCTTGGACACGTTTCTCGATCATCTCTTGAATATAAGCTTCGTCTACATCAACACCCTGCTGAAAGTAATCAGCGGGGTCAGTTTGCAAACAACCTAATACATCCGCAAAGGTTTTAAGCAAACTGGCCAGTTTATCTTTTTCAGAACCTTCAGCTTTATTTATGCTCGACACAAGGTCAAACATCGCAGCAATGGCTTTAGGTGTATTAAAGTCGTCATCCATGGCCGCTTTAAACTGTGCAACAAAACCGGATACATCAGCATCGGACAAATCTAGTTCGACCGAAAGGTCACAACCTTTAAGGGCGTTATAAAGACGGTCTAACTTGGTTTGCGCATCTTGCAAGCCTGCTTGGCTATAATTGATTTCACTGCGGTACTGCACCGACGCTAAAAAGAAGCGAATTACTTCGGCATCGTATTCTTTTAACACATCACGAATGGTGAAAAAGTTACCCAGTGACTTAGACATTTTCTCACCGTCGATGCGCAAGGCACCAGCATGCATCCAAGTATTGGCATAGTGTTCACCGGTTGCCGCTTCACTTTGGGCAATTTCGTTTTCATGGTGGGGGAATTTCAAATCAGGGCCGCCGCCGTGAATATCAAAATTGTTACCCAAGCAGCATGTGGACATGACTGAACACTCAATGTGCCAACCCGGGCGACCTTCACCCCAAGGGCTAGACCAAGCCGGCTCACCCGCTTTAGCGGATTTCCAAAGAACGAAGTCTAATGGGTCTTCTTTTTCTTCAGTCACCTCAATACGCGCACCACTTTCTAGCTCTTCTAAGATCTTGCCAGAAAGCTTGCCATACCCGTCAAATTTGCGCACACGGTAATACACATCACCATTGCTCGCGGCATAGGCGAAGCCTTTTTCAATCAGAGTGTTCACCATGGCAATAATGCCTTCAATGTGATCTGTGGCTTTTGGTTCACTATTGGGGGTAAGCACATTCAGTTTTGCGAAGTCTTCATTCATAGCGCCAACCATGCGATCCACTAGCACATTAAATGGCTCGTTGTTTTCTACGGCGCGATTAATAATCTTATCGTCAATATCAGTAATATTACGAATGTAATTTACATCGTAACCGCAGTGACGCAAGTAACGTACGATCACATCAAATGACACCATCACACGCGCATGACCCATGTGACAAAAATCGTAAACCGTCATGCCACACACATACATACCGACCTTGCCAGCTTGCAGTGGTTTAAATTCTTCTTTTTGACGCGTTAACGTGTTGTATATATTTAGGGTCATAATCTTTCCTGTCACACCAAGGCCCAATTAAATAATTCACCACATTTGTGGGAGGGCGCTTGCGCGCGATTTCTTTAATGCATATTTTCTAAAATCAATATTATCGCGCGCAAGCGCCCTCCTACAGTTCAAATAATAAAAGGACCTTGTCACACAAATTAACTATTTAACGACTTATCTTCACGCAGACCAATGGTCAGGTTAAATACGGGCTTATCACTTGAGTGATCAAAACGATCTGCCACGTAATACCCTTCACGCTCAAATTGGAAACCTGTTTCAGGTGCAACACTTGCCAAAGCCGGTTCAATCAAACCGGTTTTGACCACTAGGGACTCAGGATTCAGACATTCCATGAAGTCTTTTTTGCCACCATCTGGGTTAGCATCGGTAAATAAGCGGCTGTACATGCGCAGTTCCGCTTCTACTGCATGTTTGCAGCTTACCCAATGCACCACGCCTTTTGGCTTGTCGCCGTCTTCAGGGTCGCAACCTAATGTGTTTTCGATCAGCGTTGCGTTCACCTGAGTAATATTACCTTGCTCGTCTTTTTCAAAACCGTCGGCTTGAATCACATAGCCATGACGCAAACGAATGCGTTTACCGACACAAAACTTTTTCTTGAACTTCTTACTGTATTCTTCTTTAAAGTCATCCTGATCAATGAAGATTTCATTGGTAAACGGCATCTCGCGAGAGCCTAACTCTTCACGATCCTGTAAGAATGGCACCGTCAGTGTTTCATCATGATCAGCCGCCATATTCGTAATCACCACTTTTAGTGGATTGATCACACACATAGCACGCGGGGCATTTTGGTTCAGGTCATCACGAATGAAAAATTCAAGCTGCGCTACATCCACCGTACCGTCGGTTTTTGCAACGGCTAACGAGTCACAGAAATTACGGATGGCCGATGGTGTATACCCACGACGGCGCATACCGCTAATGGTAGGCATACGTGGGTCATCCCATCCATTTACAACCTTGCCTTCAACCAAGGCACGTAATTTACGTTTACTGGTCACGGTATAGTTAATATTTAAACGGCCAAACTCATATTGATGAGGCTCTGCTGGGGTTTCAAGGTTGGCAATGAACCACTCATACAAAGGGCGATGATCGGCAAATTCAAGGGTACAAACAGAATGCGTAATCCCCTCAATGGCATCTGACTGACCATGGGCAAAGTCATAGCTTGGGTAAATACACCACTTGTCACCGGTTTGGTGGTGAGTGGCTTTTTTAATACGGTAGATATAAGGGTCACGCATGCTCATGTTGGGTGAGGCCATATCGATTTTAACACGCAGCCCGCATGCACCTTCATCAAACTCACCAGCACGCATTTTTTCAAACAGCTCTAAGTTTTCTTCAACACTGCGATCACGGAACGGGCTGTTTTTACCTGGGGTTTCAAAGTTACCACGGTATTCTTTTGCTTGCTCTGCAGACAAATCACACACATACGCTTTGCCCGCTTTAATCAGGTCAATGGCCCAAGCGTGTAACTGGTCAAAGTAATCGGAGGTGTAATGAATATCTCCTGCCCACTGAAAACCTAACCAGCGCACATCGTCCTGAATGGACTGGACGTATTCATCTTCTTCTTTCTCTGGATTGGTATCATCAAAACGCAGGTTACATTGACCACCAAACTGCTGAGCCAGTCCAAAATTCAAACAAATGGATTTAGCGTGGCCGATATGCAGATAGCCGTTCGGCTCAGGTGGAAATCGGGTTACGATATTGCTGTGTTTACCACTGGCAAGGTCTTCGTTAATGATTTTCTCGATAAAATTAACGGGTTTTGCCTTTTCTTCTGTCATTTCTTAAGCTCAATTGAATATGGCCTTGGGTTACTCATTGCAATATTTGCAATGATGGGGGGAGAAATCCCCCTGTCCGCTGGCTAGAAAAATATAAAAGCCGTATTATACGCACCCTTTAAACACAAGCACATAGAAAAGGTGATCCCGTGACTCAGGTTCTATTAAAAACCAGTTTTGGTGACATTAAGTTGTCTCTAGATGCAGAAAAAGCCCCAAAAACTGTTGAAAATTTCATCAACTACGTAAAAGAAGGCTTTTACGATGGTTTGATCTTCCACCGTGTCATTGATGGCTTCATGGTTCAAGGCGGCGGCATGGAAAAAGACATGAGTCAGCGCCCAGCAACTCAAGGCACCATTCAAAACGAAGCGGACAATGGTTTGTCTAACAAAGAAGGCACCATCGCCATGGCTCGTACCATGGATCCACACAGTGCCTCTAACCAGTTCTTCATCAATGTAAAAGACAATGGTTTCCTAGACCACACTGGCAAAAACCCTGAAGGCTGGGGCTACTGCGTATTTGGTGAAGTGGTTGAAGGTATGGATGTGGTTAACCGCATGAAAGGCGTGAAAACCGGTATGGCTATGGGTCACCAAGATGTACCCGTTGAACCGATCACGATCGATAGCACTGAAATCGTAGAATAAGCCTAGATATGAGCACTTGGTTTATTAGCGATTTACACCTAGCGCCAGAGGAAACCCGCATTACTGCGGGTTTTCTTGATTTCATGCTCGAGCCTCAAGCCGGTGACAGCCTCTACATACTGGGTGACTTCTTCAATTACTGGATTGGGGATGACGTAAAACACCCTTACATCGAACAAATACAACAGGTGTTAAAAGCCACCCAAGCGCGCGGCGTCACCTTGTATTTCATGCATGGCAACCGGGATTTTTTAATCGGTGAAGACTTTTGTAAAGCCGCAGGCATGACCCTTTTAAGCGACCCTACCGTGATCCAGCTGGGTTCAGAACCCGTTGTCTTAATGCATGGCGATAGTCTATGCACTCGCGATGATGCCTATATGGAATTTCGCAAGATGGCGCGCAACCCTCAATGGCAAAAACAGTTTTTAAACCAGCCCATTGAAGATCGTATTGCTTATGCGCAAAAAGCCCGCAGCGAAAGCCAATCCAGCAATAGTATGAAAGATGAATCCATTATGGATGTCACCCCTGCTGAAGTGGATATAGCGCTCACAAAACACCAATCTAAACGCATGATTCATGGCCATACTCACCGCCCTAATATCCATCAATGGCAGCAAGATGGCGAAAGCCGTGAACGCATTGTCTTAGGCGACTGGTATACAAAAGGTTGGTATTTAAAATTTGATCATGACCAGTATGATTTAGTGGAATTTGATCTACCCAACCCTTAACCGTTTTAAATAAAAAAGAGAGTCCAGTATGATTATCCGCTTACTTATGACCGCCATGATCGTACTGGCCATCGCCAAATATTATCTGCATGACTCCAAACAACACACCGCAAACAAACCAGCCCAACACATTGAAGACATCAAAAATCAGCTAGATGACATTCAGCGCAAGCAAAAAGAGCAAACTCAAAAGCACCTCGAACACCTAGGGCTGCCTTCTAATCAAGACTAACTTGAGCCAGAGCAAGGCCACTCATAGCAGCAGCGCTATACTGGACGCTATACTTAAAACCTAGATCAATTGAAATAATTAGGGGTAACACATGATATCGCCAGAATTCATCAGCATGCTTGGCTATTGCGGCCTAATTAACATTGGCATTTTAACGCTTTGGTTTGTCTCAAATCTATTGGGTGGTGAAGCGATCATCAACTTTCACACCCGTCTATTTGGCAGCACCAGCGAGAAAATCATGCTGGTTCAATACCAGTTAATGGGCATGTATAAATTGCTTAACTTTATGTTTTTCTTAGTCCCTTGGCTGGTATTAACACTAACAAAGTAATGTTTAACGCACTAAAACAAGCTTAAGAAAGCCTCGAACAATCATTAATTCAGGCTTTCTTATATATTTAAAAATAATTATAACTTTAACTGCTTCGCAATAATCTCGTTCATAATTTCTCGTGTACCACCACCAATGGATAATATGCGGTTATCACGATATAAGCGCTCAACCACACTTTCACGCATTAAACCCATACCGCCAAATATCTGAACGGCTTCATAGGTGACAAAATCACTCACGTCTGTTGCAAAGTTTTTCGCCATGCTGACTTGTTTTACTTGGTCGATGCCGGCGTTCATATTAGCGGCCACGTTATACATCATGGTTTTACTGACTTCTAACTTGGTCGCCATTTCAACAAGCTTGTGTTTAATCACCTGATACTTGCCAATGGTCCGCCCAAACGCTTCACGCTCTTTCACATATTTATAACATTCATCTAAAGCTAATTCAGCGGTCATGTTCGCCATAGAAGTAAGCATTAAACGTTCACTTTGAAAGTTCGTCATGATCGCAAAGAAACCTGTGTTTTCGGCACCGATAAGGTTCTCAGCAGGCACCATGCAGTCTTCAAAAAATAACTCAGCGGTATCGGACGCCCACCAACACATCTTCTTAAGGCTCTTACCCACATTAAACCCTGGTGTGCCTTTTTCAATCATCAACAAACTGATTCCACCAAAGCCATCACCGCCGGTACGTACAGCCACCGTATAATAGTCCGCTCGCACACCCGAGGTTATAAAGGTTTTACTGCCGTTTACTTTGTAAAACGTACCATTGTCCGTTGTGATTTTTTCAGCTCGCGTTTTAATGTTGGCCACATCTGAACCACCGCTGGGTTCAGTAATGGCCAGTGCGCAAATTTTTTCCCCAGATAAAACAGCCGGGATCACTTTTTGTTTCAGTGCCTCACTGCCCCATTTGGCAATCGGTGGTAAACCAATATCAAGCGAACCCAAGCTTGAAACTAAGCCCGCGCTGGTGCAGCGCATCATCTCTTGTGAAAAAACAAGTTTATGAAAGACATCCGCTAGCGTGCCACCATATTTTTCATCAAAACCAATCCCCAAAAATCCTGCATCACCTGCCATTTTATAAATTTCACGAGGAAAGGTATTTTGTTCTTCCCAGTCATCAATGTGTGGCAAAATTTCTAAAATGGCA
>Ga0209634_1001844_pt1 | contig 15144 bp, 18 predicted proteins | sample LinPmetageLP40_FD_184043 | JGI IMG/M metagenome (GOLD analysis project Ga0209634, IMG submission 184043) | Marine viral communities from the Pacific Ocean - LP-40 (SPAdes) (version 2) | ecosystem: Environmental > Aquatic > Marine > Oceanic | place: Pacific Ocean | collected 2010-08-26
CCATAACCATTCCTGATGTTTTAAAGTTACCAGATAAAATAGAATTGTCAGATACTAATATAAATGTAGAAGTAGAGACACAAGCTGCAGCACAACCAGTTAAAACTATTGAAGATATAGATGAAAAGATAGAAAAAACAAATCTATCATCGGTGGTTTTAACCAGTGCAGAAGCGGAAAAAGCAGCAGCAGTAGCACGCGCAGCAGCAGCAGCATATGTGGATTCAACCAGCGCAGATGCTGTAGCAGCAGCAGAAGCAGCAGCAGCAGCACAAGCAGTAGCAGATGTAGCAGCCGATAAAGACGCCACAGAAGCCGCAGTTGATGTAGCTATTGATATTCCAGAAATATTTAAACAAATACATGATTTATTTGAAGAAGAAAAGCAAAAAGCACAAGAGGAAAAAATAATAGATAGAGATTTTGTTGAAACATTATTAAGTAATTATGGTAATAAACATTTTGATCTATACAAATCAATATATCCAAAAGATTTCCCTGAATAGAAGCATTAATTAATTTATAATTCTTCATCTAAAATAGCAATAATAGATATTTGATTATCACCATATTCAAATCGTTTTCCAACAACTTTGACTTTGATGATATCATCAACATTTAATCCAATAAATTTTTCATTATCAATGTGATGTTGTCGTGCTAATAAAATATTTAATGGAGAATCATCTGGAATACCAGCTAAAACACCCATTTTATTTTTATTTTTAACTTTAACTTCGATAATAGAACCTTCTAATGGATTGCATATATCAGCAGAAAATTCAACATTAAATATAGTTGAACCATTGAAATGACTAGTTAATGCACTACCAACACTTCTTTTAATTATTTTAATAGAATTAGGTTTAATATATCCATATTTTAAACATTTTCCTTCATAGCTACTTTTTAATTTATTTAAAATAATAGAATTTAATTTATTATTAAGATGTTTAGCATCTACTGATAATGATTTTTTTATAATTGTTTTAATAAATAAATTATCCATATATTTACTATTATTTAATATTTTTAAATTAAAATCAATTTTATAATTTATTTTTTATTTAATTCATATTCGATAGTTTCTTCAGGACTATATATAAAACTATATTTTGCATCTGGTTCATCATGTTTTTTAAAATATTGTTTAATTAAATAATTACATAAAAACTCTTTACCTTTCCCTTTTATTTCTTTTTTGATTTCTTTTCCTTTATCTTTTTTAAATTCAACAGATTCATCAATATATAAATTTAAAATATATTCTATTAATTGTTGTTGTTTTTTATTCATGCAAATACTACCAGTATTTATTTGTGTTCTTTTTCCTTTTTTTTTCTCTTTCTTTAATATTTTAAATATTGTATTATTAGGACTAATTGCCTCAAAATATATTATAATATCTGCTTGTAATTTTTTCTTATCTTTCTCTTTTTTTAGTAATTTTTTTATTTTTAAAATATCACTTTCTTGAGATGGAATAAAATAAGGATATTCTGGAATAAATTTTTTATATTCTAATTTATTATTATTAACTATTTTATATCCCCAAACACCATCTTTTTGTATATTTAAATCTTTAAATGTAATTATATTATTAATCTCTTCAATTAATTTATCATGATTTTTTATTCTTTCCGTACTTTTAATATTGTAATCAGCAAGTATTAAATAACGTAATAAATAATCTTTTTTATCTGTCATCATTCCATAAATATGTTCTTTAAATGTATCATCATAAACATTATCATAATGTTTTGATGCCACTTTAGATATTTCTATACCATTAAGAATAAAATCATTAAATTCATCATCGTGTGTTTTTTGTAAATTATTGCTATTTAATGGTTCATCCTTTTCGATTTTAATATTAGATTCTTTTATTAATAAATCAGATATATTATAACCACTATTTCTTTTTTTTTTTGATTTTCGCAAATTATTAAATGAATTAAATTTAGTATTATCAATTTTATTAAAAAAATAATAACCTATTTTATTTTTCTCATCTAAAATATAATTTATTGTCCCGATTTGTTTGTCACTATTTTTAATTTTTATTTTATTCATCACGATATCATTTAAAGCATAGTAAATTAATAATTCATCTTTTTTAATAATTTTTTTAAAATCTTTTATAGTATAAAAATATTTATATCTAAATAAATCTATTATATCATTTTTAACTATATCAATATTATCTTTAATAATTGATTTATTAAAATCAAGTGTATCATAATTTAATTCACTATTAGATTGATTTATTAAAATACTTGATTTTTTTTTACTTTTTATATTACATTTATATTTACATTCTTTATAATTACATTTTTTAGATTTATCAACATCATTTTTAAAAATATTTCCTTCTTTCATCAATTCGCAATCAACTGAATTTATCTTTAATAAATATTCTATTTCTGCCATTTGTTTTGATTTTAATTCAGCATGTCTATATATTTCTAAATCAATTGTTTCGTTATCATTACTTGGATTATCAGATTTAGTAGCAGCATACATAAATATAGTAACATTTCTATTTTCTTTATATAAATCTATATGAGAACAGTTTCTTATACCACGACCGATGACTTGTTCTATTTTATTTAGATGAAACCAAGGATCCAATATATGTACTTCTCTAATATATGAAAAATCTAATCCTTCGGCAGCAGTTTCACTTCCTAATATAATTTTAATTTTATCACCTTTTTTATTAGAATTTTGTATTTTAATATAATCTTCATATGCATTTGCTGATAGTTCATTATCACCAGATATAATAATATAATTACCCTTATTCGGTACTGAATTATTCATTAATGAACCATTATATTTACTGTATCCCATATATTCTAGTGCTAATGCTATAGGTATAAGTCCATTATTTATATATTGAGAATATATAAATATAATACCATCTTCTTTTTCTTTTTTTTTAATATGTTCAATAATTTTTGTAATTTTTGATGAATAATGTATTAAATTTTTAGGTTCAAAAAAATCTTTAAAATCATCTTTTACAAAAGAATATTTTCCTTTTTTAGATTTTTTAAAAATATTATTAAATCCTTTATTACTAATAAAATTATCAATACTATCATTTTCTATATCTATATCTAATGTAGGAAATACAATATTAGAACACATAATACCCTGTTTATTAAAATTTCCAAACCCAGTTTCTTCTAATTTATTATATAAACCCAATTGTAAACCTTTCATAACACATCCTACAATTTTCAAATCACTTATTTTATTTTCTTTTGGAATGATATTACCAATAGCATTCTTTTTAGGCATTTTATCAAAACTTATTATGTCCATTTTAATTTTATTTTTTTTATCATCTGGATATCGACGTTCTGGAAATCTGTATGGATCTTCTCCACGCATAAAAGAAATATAGCCTCTAATTTTTTGTTCAAATTTTTCTTTATTTTTTAAATTACCATATTTATCAAAAAAATCATTACTATGAATTATTGGACGATTATCATTTAATAACATTAAATTTATTAAAAATATAATTTCTTTAGAATTATCAAACATAGGTGTAGCCGATAATAATAATAATTTAATATTATCTGCAATTTTAATAACTTCTTCTAACAATGGTGGAACTAATTTTAAACTTTCAGATTCTTTAATATTATGAACTTCATCTATTATCATTACACTATTTGAAAATTGTTCTTTAATTTTTTTATTAAACATTTTAATATGGTCTTCTTTTTTGTATTTTGCTTTTATATTATTTTTTAATCGTGTTATTCTATTTGCAAATTGATTATAACCAAAAAAATTATATCTATTTTTAATTAATTTACTAATTTTTTTCTCTAAAATATTAGATGGAACACTTTCTGGATCATCTACATTAATTTCTTTAAAATATTTATCTCCTGTACATTGATAGTATGGTATTTTTTGTTTAACCTTTTGTATATTAAATATATTTTTTTGAAAATTTGCTTGAATACTTGGATTCATCAATATTATTATCTTTTTATTTAAATCCTTTAACTCTTTACTATATTGTTCTGCTATTGATATACTAGTACATGTTTTACCAACACCTGTTCCATGAAATAATAATATACTATTATATGGTGTATTCGAAGATAAAAAACTTTTTAAAAACATTTGATTATGTGTTAATTTAAATCGTATATTATCTTTACTTACATTATATAATGGGTCACATAATTTTTTAGATATATTTTCTTGCTCTTTCACATCAGATGAATTTAATTGTTTAGGTATTTTATTTAAATTAAATTCTTTTTTATTATAAATTTTTTCATTAAAATTAGGGTCATAATAATCTGGATATATATTTTGAAAATTATTATCATATGAATCTAATGTCCTTTCTTCCATTATAATTTTTAGAGCTTCTAATTGTAAATTTAAATCATCATCATATGTCGAATGTAATTCTTCTAATATAGATTTAGATAATGTTATAATCCTTTCATTAGAATAATCTTTAAAATCATCTACATATGTATCTATATTTGATTGATTACTTTTCTTTTGTTTACTATTATTTAAACGAGAACGGACTTTGTCCGATATTTTAAATATTTTTTTCCTAGTTTTAGGTTTTGAAGTATTCATTAATATTATTAAATATTTTAATTTATCAATAATTTATGTAGTTTTTCTAACACATTTTTTTTTTCTATATTATATGACCTTATATTATTTAATGCATCAGTTAATGAATGCCATTTAATATTACTTATTTCAGATACCTGATCCATATTAGTTTTATCTATTTTAAAATTCATATTTTTTATATTATTATTAGCAGCTGCTACATAATAAATATGTTTATATCGAATATTATTTGTTCCCGAAAATAATTCTTCTAATGGATCTATTTGATACAATATATTCAAATTTTTTTTATCTATACCGGTCTCTTCACTAAATTCTCTAATAGCACATTCTAAATTACTCTCTTTTTGATTACGACGACCTTTGGGAATTCCCCATTCAGGTTCAGTCCAGTATACTATATTATTTTTATTTAAATTAGTAAGTGAAATAAACTCAGATTTATTATTAAATCCTTTTTTTAGTTTATTAAATTTTTTTTTTGAAGAATCATACTCATTATGATATAATTTATTATTTTGTTTCATCCATAAATTATTCCATAGTTTATCAAAACTAAATTGAATTATAGAATCTCTTTCTTTTTTTGTCATTATTTGAAATAATTTATTTATATATGTCACATTTTCTAAATTATATTTTCCTCTCATGAATTCAACAAACCCAAGTGTATCTTTTCGTTGAACTAATAAATAGTATAATTTATTATTTTGTTTTTTAAATAATATTACTCCAGTACTTATAATAGGTGATAAACAACGCCTATAAACATGTCCATATTTACCACAATTTCCACAATATAAATTTTTGTTCATAATCTATATTATTAATTTTAATTTTTTTAAGTATTTTGAATTATACCTATTAATAAAATATTTTGTTATATTAATGGATCCAACAGTATGGGGACCGAAGTTATGGTTTTTTATGCATACAATAGCATTAAACTTTCCAGAAAATCCAACATTTGATGATATTAAATCTTATGAAACATTTTTTGAAAATTTAAAATATATTATACCATGTGATAAATGTAAATTACATTATAGTCAACGATTAAGAGCAAATCCTGTATCTAAATATTTAACAGATAATAATACCTTATTTATTTATACGATAGATTTACATAATGAAGTTAATAAATCGTTAGGGAAAAGAATATATAGTTATGAAGAAGTTTCTAATCAATATAAAAATCATTATAATAATCCTTATAATGCCAAAAATATTAAAAATAAAATATTTAATGTAAAAAATATAGTAATAGTTTTATTATTAATTGGTAGTATACTATTATTTAAACATTATAAAAGCAAATATAGATTTAAAATAGTAAAGAATTAATTAATCATTTTAAGAATTAAATTTAATAATCTGCTAATACTTGGTAAATTTCCATTGGTTTTTCTAAAAAATTCAATTAATCTTACAAATTTATTAGTATTATTTAAATATAAATCTACTAATTCACTATTCATATAACTTTTCTTAGAAACAGTTGAACTATGATGTAATTTTTCTGCTGCTTTTTTTATTGCCACAGAAATATTTTTTTTTGCTTCACTATCAGTATTTGGTAAATTATATTTTAATAATTCTTTTAATAAAATATAATTAGAATTCCAAGTTCTAAACATTTTAACTGTAATATTTTTATTATATTTTTTTAAATAATCATTAATATGCTTTTCTGTTATTCTAAACATATTATTTTTATCATCAGTATAGTAAAAAACGAAATCAAAATTATAATTACATAAACGTTGCAATATATTATAAACTGATTTATTTGTTATTTTAGATTTATTTGTTATTCCCTTTTTTCCAATAAATTCTATATATACACTATTTTTATCAAATTTAAATTTATCTTTATTTAATGTTGTAACACCATAAGTGTTATATAAATTTTTGTATTTAATACTACCAACCCTAAAATTACAGTAATCTATTAAATATAGTACTATACTTATAATAGTATTTTTATCTGTTAGCAATCTTGGATTTTTAGAACATTTGTATATATTATTATTTATATCTTTTCGAATTCTTTTAATTTTTTTACCAAATATTATTAAATCTTGAAATTTCAATTTAGACTGTTTTTCAACATGTGTTTTATTATATATATATTGTTTTCTTTTTTTTGTATCTATTCCAGTTGCTTGAATTTTACTATTTGGATCTAACGAAATAAATACATTTTTATATGCTGGTGGAATTCTTAACGATTTTATTCTGTTTATTGTATTTGAATCTGTAATTTTTTTTTTAGATTGTTTATTTTTGTAAATAAACGAATTATATTTTTTTTCACGTATTATACTCATACTATAGAATTATATTTTAATTACAATTCTATCCAATTTATTTTCGAACATTCACATGATACTATTTTTGATATTTTAACTACACCTTCTGGACCATTTATTTCATCAAATATTTCCCCTCCATCTTTTGATGATGGAACACATCTATTAAATTTAGAACATTTTCCAGCACATTGTCCTTTGTCTATTGTTACTTCAAATTTTGTTCCCGAAAAATATGTTTCATGCAATGGTGCACGAATACATTTGGAAACATTTAAACAATCACAGTCTTTTACATTTAAAAAACTAGTTACACCAGAATCATGATATAAATTATTTATACTTGTTTTAATTGGAAGGCATTTTTGACATTTATCATAAATAATTTCTAAATTAACATAATCTACAGATGTATCATCTTGAACTACAACATCTAAATGACCAACTGATTGTAATGTATTTAAAATACTAAAACCATCTATTGGTAAATTATCTAAATCTAATGTTAAACACATGATATCTCCTGGATTCCAACTTCCTGAATTTAAATTTGGTAATGATTTACTCCATACAGCTCCTCCATTAAATCCCAATATTAAACTATCAGTATTTGTTAATGGAACTTGTGCTGCTTTCATACATATTTTAAGATTAGCCTTTTTTAATGGACATGGACCTTTTTCAATACAATTTATAAAGGTATGTCCAAAACATCTATTATCTATAAAAATATCAAAACCACTTTGTGTTCCAGCAGAACATGATGCTAAAATACCAGATAATAATGGTAATGATGGATTTGATGGTTCTACATTAGAAGAATCAAAATTATCATTTATACCCGCCATACATATTTTATTATGTTGTTCTTTTTCACATTTCCCTTCACAAGAACCTAATAATATTGAAAATGGAACTTTTTTTTCTATTGACGCACATTCTTTACATCCACATTCCTTTATAATATTAGAATGACTAGTATCACTAATATCACTCGATTCTCTAACATATTCTATTGGAGAACAATTAAGATTATTGACACATAATCCACTACATTTTCCTACATCTATCGATTTTCCCATATGGGTTTCATAATATGATACTCTATTACATCTAGGTTTACTACATTTTTTCCAATTTGCCCATTTACACACATTTCCATTAAATATATCATCACATCTATTTTTACCAAATGGAGTTAATTGACCACAATCATAATTAGAAATATATAATGGTTCTTTAGGTTTATTAGAGTGATCTATACAACATTTTTCTTTAGAAATTACTGATGGTGCGCCATTAACACTAAAAATGGATAAAAATAAAAATAGAAAATTTACAAACATATGAATATATTATATAGCTAAAGTTTAAATAGATATAAATATTATAATTTATTCCGTGCTAATCCATAGGTGTTTTCTTCTATTTAAATCCGAGGGAGGCTGCCGATGTAAATTATATTTAGATTTACTATAATTAAAATAATTATATAACATTCATTTTTAATTCATTCGTTTGTCCATTTATTTTTTTTACCATATAATTACTCCAGTGCGGATATAAATCATTATAATATAGTAATGATACATTTGTTTTATTAATTTCATAATCATCATTTACAATATTTCCAAATGATTCATCATTAAAATCTGCTAGTTTACAAATATTATCATGATTAATATTATTTGTAACAAATTCAAAAATATTATCTATTTCATTTGCTAACATCCATAATCTAAACGGAGTTAATATGGTATATACTATATCTTTTAAAATATTAATAATTTTATATTGATAATATGTTAAAAATTTTGTTTTAATGGTTTTATTATTTGATTCATCAACAAATTTTTTATCTAAGTGTAAATAATCTGATATTTTATTCATATATAGTTTAGGTTCAGTTAAAGATGTGTTATTTGTTTTAAAAATAGCTATAACTGATGCTAAAATACTAATAAACCAAATAATAGATTTATTATTAAATATTATTATATATAATAACAATTTATCATTTATAAGTGATAGTGTTATTAATATTATAAAAAATGAACTGCATATAAATACTATTAATTTAAAAAAAGAATTAATATAATCATTTTTAAATTGTTTAATATATTTATTACTAGGTTCTATTACTTTTGATATTCTATAATCAAAATCATGAGGTAATTCATTATAATATTTAAATTTCCATAATGCTAATTTAGTAAATACACGAGTTGTTAGTAATGTAGGTTTATTATAGAATTCTTCTCCATAATTAAATATGTTGTAAAATAAAATAAATATCAAGATAAATGGCATAAATATAAAATTTATTATAGAAACAAACCTTAATCTATAATAAATATTTTTTTTTATATTATCTTCACTTTTATCAAACAATTTGAATAAAATACAATATTGTATATTCCATTCCATTAAATTTGTAAGATGTGCTATATTAATTATTTTATTATCAAATAATGCGTTTAGATAATTATCGTAAAATAATATAATACTATTAATTTTATAAATATTTATTGATTCTTCATTATATTTTTCCATTCTATTTATAACTGTTTCCCATTTTATATATTCTAATTCCTCATCAGTTATATTTAGATTTATATTATAGTAATGTTTAATTTTATTGTATGTATATGTTAATTCTATAATATTAATTAATTTTGTGATTATAAATATAGAAAAACTAATAAACAAACACACAAAATACATATTAAAATTAAAATAATTATTCCAATTAATAAATTCTGTTAATTTAGCATAATCACTAACTTTAAATAATAATTTATATTCTACACAATTAAACAAAAATATTATAAAAAAAAATAGGAATATTGAAATAATAATGTTAATTATGTGCGATAACAAAATATTTTTAATTCCTTTATTTTTGTAATAAAAATAAATTTGTTTTATAAAATTACGGTTTTTATAAATATCGTTATTATAAAAATTCTCACTATAAAATAATAAACTATTATTAATTTTATTCCACATAATTAATAACAAATTATTAACTTTAAACATAAAAAAAATATATTATTATAATAAATGGTATTTTCAGACAATCCACAATCTGTAGTTAATGGTTGGTATTCAGCATCACGTAACGTATTTTTAACTGTATCTGTTGCTGTAGCAATGTATGGATTTTCAAATTCCTTTAAAATTAAAAATTCAACTCATATAATTAAAGATATTTCATTGTTGATATTTATATTTTCATTCTTATTAGGAGTAAATAATATAGTATTATTCAATAAATATATAAAAAAAATGGAAAAAGAACCAAAATTACCAATGTATGTAGATATTGATGGATGGAAAAGACATTTATATATTAAAATATATTTTATGGTATTGTTATTAGCAATTATAATAGCAATATTAATAAGATTTGTCAACAGAAGATTAAATTAATATTCGCAGCCAGGACATAGAGACTTAACCGCATTTTTTGGTAAGTAAGTATCACATTGTTTAGCTACATTATTTGATGTCATACTATTAGTACTATCAGCATTAAATAATTGTTTTAATTTTTCATTATTAATATTAAGATTTAGTTTTATTCTATTTGGATCTTCGACTTGGGTGCTTTTTGGCATTAAACCAATTGGTGTATCATATACATTTTTTAATACTACTTGCATATGTGGAATATGTTCATCACTTAAATCCCATTTTTGACTATCATAATTACCTATATTACTAACTAATAACTTTCCATTAGTATATTGTAATGCTTTTGATGTATCTTTGTATGTTACCATATAAAATGGGTATTTTGTTATTTTAATATCATATCCTTTATTATTCCCTTTTAATAATAAATTTAAATCAGTATTATTAGAAATATTATGTATAGACCAATTGCCATCATTATTATTAGAAAAATTTAATTCATTATCTAAATCTAAATATTTACCATTATTATCAATTGGTATATTAATTTTTGTAGTTTTATCATTTATTTTTTCAATAGCATTAAAATTAACTATAGTACCATCCATTTTTGATACTATTGATTTTGCTTTATTAATATCAACATCTTGAAAATTTTCTCTTTTTGATATATTAAATATCAAATCTAATAAAATTATAATTATTATGACACATACAACTATTAATAATTTATTCATTATATATATTAAATATTATATTTTTTTAAAAATTCTTTTTTTGTTAAAATAGTATCATTTACTTTTATTTTTGAACAATCACATTTATTACTATCATCATATTTATTAGATTCTGAACTTTCTACAACAATACCTTTAAATTTTTCATAATGATTTTTAATAAATAAACTGTATAATAATAGCAATATTATAATAAATAAAATAATGTTAATATTTTCATTTAATGATAAATTCATAAATAAAAATAATAGTATTAATAATATCAAAACAATTTTATACATTAATATAGTAATATATTTTATATGAAATATTCCTTTTGAACTATTAATTTATTAATTAATAAAATATTAATAATACTTAGAAGAACTACTATATTTGATTGAATTTTAAAATAATGAAACCATAATAATATTATTAGAAATAATAATATAAACGTTAAAATAATGTGACTATTCATATATTATACTAGAATATTTAATTTATTAATATATAATTCATTTGATACTAGTATAAATAATGTAACTATTAAATAAAAAATATTAGGTATTGATTTAATATAAATTCTAAAACATACTAATATGATGAGTGATAATAGTATCATAAATAAAAAATTCATATAATAATTTATTAGATTTTAAATTGTTCAGATGTATATTTAATAATATTTGGAGAGATTTTTATTATTAACACAATGCATATTATAAATATTAACATTAATATAGTTAAATCTAATATCATTATATTATTATTATATTTTTATATTAAATACATTTGGGTTATTTAAATTATTCATTAATTTATCATGTTTTTTTTGGTCTATATTATAAATATTACATGATGTTGTCATTGGTATAGATGTTGATGTCGTTTGAAACTGTTCATAGCATTTGATAGTTATATTTATTAATATAACAATTAATATAATAATAAGTAATATTTTGTAAAAATCAATTATTTTCATTAATATAAGTTTATAAATAAATATCAAATGTTTTCTTTTTTAATTTACTAAATATTTCATTAGGGTCAGATAAATGTTGAATCATTTCATTATTTATTTCATCTGATTTAAGTATTAATGTATTTGATGCTACAAGATGTTCTCCTTTAGGGTCTTTAATTTCATATAATAAATTAACTGTAATATTATATGTACTATTTGTATCAAGATTATTCAATTCATATTTATTAATACCACTATTTTCTTTTATATCATTATTTGGTATTTTTAAAACAGTATCATTTCCATCAGCTATATTTTTATAAATAATAAAATATGATTTCACATCATCTTTTTTTAGACCATTTGGTATTTTCCAAAAAATGTTTGCTACTGGATTACCATCTTTCATATTAAAAGAACCATTAATTAATAATGAATTGACTACTAATTCTGTATTACAAGTAGTAAAATGTTCTTTAATATAAATTAAATATACTAAACATAATATTATTAAAACAGTTAAACATAATTTTATCATATAATAATAATAATTATTTTTATTCAATCCAATGAATTATAAATGTTATATTATTTTTAATGATAATTATTCATATGTAGGTATAACAAATAATTTGAATAGACGTTTAAGACAACATAATAAATTAATAAAAGGTGGTGCTAAATACACTAGTTTAATTAAATCTACATCAATTACATATTGGGAATATGCATGTTATGTAGATGGTTTTAAAAATAAAATAGATGCTTTAAGATTTGAATGGGCTTTAAAACATGTTAAACCTAAAAATAAAACTGGTATTTTTAACAGAATTAATAAATTAATCATTTTATTAAATAAAGAACAATGGACTTCAAAAAGTCCAACGGCTATTAATTATAAATTGTCAATAAATTGGTGTGAATTATTTTTAATTCCCGAAATAATTCATGTTCCAAATTATATATCTAATAATTTTGCGGGATCTGAAGTCCATAACTAATTACTTTAAATAAACGTATTGTCGCTATATATCCATTGATTCCTTTATAAATATTTATATTTTTAATATTCGAATTTATAATTTTACTAATTCTAATTAAATTATATAAACTATTTAATAAATCTGATAATGGTAATCCTTTAGATATACCATTATCATCAACACCAATTAAATATATTGCTTTACCATTTCCTTCTCCAATACGAAATAACATTTGTGATGCTTTTTTCTCTAAAATATGTCGTATATATTTTTTACTTTTTTCTTTATAATCTAATCTAATTTTATATTCTTTATTACCATAATATATTTCTGGAGGTTGATTTGGTAATTGTTTTAATATAAAATTTATATTTATCATAAAATAATATACGATTATATTTTTAAGTTTTTAATAATATAGTATTAGATTTTGCTCCAATACCATAATTATATTGACCATATACCATAACTCTATATGTACTGTTTTTATCTATCTCTTTTCCTAGATTAAAAGTATGATTATTATTTTTAGTATCAATAATATTAATATTAAAAATATTATTATTATAATATTGTTTAAAATATATTTTGTACGATGTTATATTATCTAATTGTTCCCATTTTATAGTTATAGTATTTTCATCTCTACTTTCTTCTTCTAATTTAAAAGTTTCATATATATTTTGTTCTAAACTCTCAGTTTCTTTTTCTTCATTTTGTTTAATTAATAACCATTGACAACGTTCAGTATCAGTACATTTATTACATATTTCAATACAAGTATTTTTGTCGCAAAATCCTTTACCATTAATTATTTCTTGATATTTAATATCATTACATGTTTCTATACATTTGTTTAATGTAGGGCCCCAGGGTAAAAAATTACATTTTCCTAATTTATAATCAGTTGAATCAGTGTTAAATCTTTCTATTTTATTTATATAAAAAGAAAGACAAATTATAATTATTAATATAATCAATAAATTAATCATTACTAATAAATTAGAAAAAAAAATAAATATATATAGTAATGGATTCAAAAAATTCAACTAAATCGGATAATTCAAATAAATCGAATAATTCAAATACCAAAATGTCTTCAACAGATATGATTACATATTTTATAGATTTAATACATATATTAGTTAAATTTATACCAATTGGAATATATTTTTTTGCATATTTATCAAGTACATTATATAAAGATATAAGAAGTGCTTTATTATTAATTGGTTTAATAATAAATGAATTAATAGGTTATTTATATAAAAAGTATACTAATTATAATCCAAAAGATGAATGTCATATTTTTGATAAAGGGTCTAAAAATTATAAATTAGATTTCTTACAAAATTCACATACAGAATTTATAGCTTTTGTAAGCACTTTCTTTTTCTCAGATATGTATCATAAACAAAAATTAAATATTATTCCATTTACATCTTTATTAATACTAATATTTTTAACAATATGGTCAAGATTATCTATTAAATGTGAAGAAAATAAAGATGTAATATTTAATTTAGTTATTGGTATTATATGGGGGGCATTATTTTATTATTTTGTTAAAGAATATTATTTAAGTGCAGAAAGAGGAATAATAGAGAAAAAAACATGCGATTTAGGATATGATAATTATAAATGTTCTGAAATTAAAAATGGAACTGTAATTATAAAACATGGGAAAAATAATAAAGATTCCGAAGAAGATGAAAATGGTGATAGTGAAGAAAACTAAATAAAACAAAAATATTTAAAGAAATTTATTATAAATAAAGTAATGGAGAAAATAATAGAGGATTTTAAATTATATAATGTATCATTTATAGATATATTAATTAAAACATTTGAAGAATCGCAATTAAATCTTAATAATGAGATTAAATCATTAAAATATAAACATAATAAAGTATTAAATGAATTTAATGATTATAAAAAAGTATCATTTATTAAAAATTTAAATGATCAATTAAAAGAAAAAGACAAAACAATAAGTTCCCTAATAGATGAAAATCATATTTTAAAAAATAAAATTAAAAAATTAGAAGCCAAAGAAGTGGAAGAAGTAGTGGAAGAAGTAGTGGAAGAAGTGGAAGAGGTGGAGGAAGAAGTGGAAGAAGTAG
>Ga0209634_1001846_pt1 | contig 15143 bp, 7 predicted proteins | sample LinPmetageLP40_FD_184043 | JGI IMG/M metagenome (GOLD analysis project Ga0209634, IMG submission 184043) | Marine viral communities from the Pacific Ocean - LP-40 (SPAdes) (version 2) | ecosystem: Environmental > Aquatic > Marine > Oceanic | place: Pacific Ocean | collected 2010-08-26
GTACTGAAGTAGCAGTAGCTTCTGGTAAAGAAGTTAAGTTTATTGGTTCTGGTGTTACTACAAATTGGACAGATACAGATAATGGTACAGATGCTGATCCTTATGATCTGACATTTACTGTAGATGCAGCACAGACAGGTATTACATCTCTATTTGCAGCAGACATTAAAATTGGCGAAGATAACGAAACAAAAATTGATTTTGAAACAGCAAACGAAATACATTTTTATGCTAATAATACAGAACAAGTATATTTAGCTGATAATATATTTGGTCCACAATCAGATAGTGATGTAGACTTAGGTACAACAGGTGTTAGGTGGAAAGACGCATTTATAGACACCATTACTACTACAGGAGCGGTAACTGTAGGTGGTGATCTTACTGTAAATGGTACAACAACAACTGTAAACTCTACTACTGTAACTATTGATGATCCTATTTTTACATTGGGTGGAGATTCTGCTCCAGGCTCTGATGATAATAAAGATAGAGGTATTGAATTTAGATGGCATAACGGTTCAGCAGCTAAAGTAGGTTTTTTTGGTTATGATGATAATGCAGCAGCATTTACATTTATTCCTGATGCTACAAATAGCTCAGAAGTATTTAGTGGTTCTGTAGGTAATGCTATATTTAATAATGTTACAGGTACTCTACAAACTGTTGCTCAAACAAACATAACTTCTGTAGGTGCTTTAAATGGTGGTTCTATAACTTCAGGCTTTGGCACTATAGATACAGGTGCTTCTGCTATAACTACTACTGGCTTAATATCTGGTGGTTCTTTAGACATAGATAATGTTTTAATTAATGGCACTACTATAGGTCATACAGATGATACCGACCTTCTAACTTTGGCTGATGGTGCATTAACTGTAGCAGGAACTATTGAAGCTACAGGAAACATAACAGGCACTTTAGCTACAGCAGCACAAGGTAATATTACTTCTACAGGTGCTTTAGGAGGCGGTTCTATTGCTGCAGGTTTTGGTGCTATTGATAATGGTACTTCAGGAATTAGAACAAATATATTTACAGCAGAAACTTCTGTTGTGCCAGACGCTTCAGGCGGTGCAGATTTAGGTACTACCTCTCTTGAGTGGGGTAATTTATATATTGCAGACGATAAAAAGATAGCTTTAGGCTCAGATCAAAACTTTACTATAGAGTATGATGAAGATGGTAATGACACTACAGCAGTTGTAGCTGCAACAGGTCTTAGTTTAGCACCTCACGGCACAAGTGCAGGAAATGGCACAGAATTAAGATTCCAAGAGTTAGCGGCTAACGGAGCACACTATGTAGGATTTAAAGCACCTGATTCTGTAGCAGCAAATAAAGTATTTGTATTGCCTAATGCAGATGGTAACGATGGTCAGTTTTTAAAAACCGATGGCTCTACAAATTTAAGTTGGGGTTCTGCAGGTTCTGCTTTATCCGCTGTCGCAGATGGAGCAATAGCAGTAGGTAGAGCAGTTGTTTTATCTGATGCTGCAGGAAAAATTAAAGAAGTAGATTTTGAACAAATAACAGACATAGAAAAGTTTTATACGGTATCAACTATGAATGGGCAAGGAAGAAGTAATAAAAGTGTACATACAAGTAGCGAAGGTACTTACTATCCTACAGGTGCAGCATATGATACTAATGTTAATAGAGGAGGTATGTTATTTCACGATGGTGATGATGTAATATTTGTTACCCTTGTAAATGCAACTTCAGGACTTTCTGGTGATCTATATGGAGCACACGCTTTAACGCTAACACGAAACAGCGGTGTTCAAGTTCCAGGAGATAATATTGGAGGTCACTTATATTTTGATGCAGTTAATAATAAACTACAAGGTGCATATATGACTAACGATAGTGGTAAAAAATTAAGGGCTTTTACCATTACTATAACTGGTAGTAATACTAACACTGCCGCAATAGCTTATGGAGGAGACTTTCAAAATGTTAAAGCAGGCGAGTACGCAGGCTCAGTAGCGTGGAGTACAGCTACTGTAAACAGTCTTGAAGGGTCTCTTATAGGAGCATATAAAGACACCAATAATGTAGGTGCTATTCATAAAATGGAGTATCAAGATGGTACAGGTATTTTAGCAGCTTATGGAGGAAATAGAACAGTTTTTAATAATGCAGCTACTACATACATAACATTAGTAGATGATCCAGACACAAATAGAATGGTTGTTTTTTATAGAGATGGTGGCAATAGTAACTACGGAACAAGCAGAGTATTTAGTACTGAAGATACTAATAATGCCTTTGAAACTATGGGAGCAGAAGTAGTATTTTATTCCGATACATTTAGTTATCATCAGGCTTGCTATGATACTGTAGCAAATAAAATAGTATTAGTTCACGTACATAATGGCGACAGTTTTGCAGTAGTAGCTACAGTAACAGGTGGTACTACTAATACTTGTGCTTTTGGTACTGCAGTACAGTTTATGGGTGCTGATATAGGGCAAAATACAGGAGATTTGAATCATCCTCAATTAATTATGAATACTACTTTAGGAAGAGTGCAACTTCTTGCTGAAGCTTCTGGAAAAGCAGGCAGACAAGAATTAAGTGGAAGAGCCCATGAGAAACCCCCTGTTGTAGCCACAATTAAAGTAACTGGCACTACTCCTAGCATACATAACTTTTCTAGATTAAATTCAGAAATGGGTTTTAGCAAAAAAGGTATTATAGGTTATTATGACCCTGATGAAGGAGGTCTGGTGGCTACTTATAAATATGAAGGAGCAGCTTCTGGGTTTGAAGATCACAATCAACCCTATGATTCTTTTTCAACTTCTCATGCTTTTTCTAATAATAATATATATGGTTTTGGTGTACAGGACAATATATCTACTGTACCTTTTGTCATTGGTTTATCTACAAGTGCAGCTAGTGATGGAGCAGCAGTATCATATGTACCTCTAGGAGGAGTAGCTTCTGGAACTGGTTTTGTACAAGGAAATGATTATTTTATACCTTTTGAAGGAGGTGCGTTAGAAACAGGAATAAATGATTTGCAAAATGAAGCTGCTGGTGAAGGAAAGAAGGTATCAGGGTTTAGAAAAGCATATATGGGAAGAGCCTTAACAACAACTACTCTGCTATTAAAAGGGCATGAGCGTTATGATGGTACAGCAACTAAAATTTAAATAACTATAAAAGGAAAAGACTATGAGTAAAACAATAACTAGAAACAGAGACAATATATCTATCTACCTATTTGCCGATGGAGTAGATGTAGATGTGCAATCAGGCAAAATTGTTGTAGGAGATTCTAGCAACCCTGAAGTGATTATAATGGATTGCAACTCTTCTAACTGTACCTTACATACAGGTGTTACTGCACCTGACGATTGGTATGGTCATTCACACACTTTTGATGGCACTTCTTGGGCAGCAAATTCTATGTTTGATGATCCTAGGATTGCTAATAGAATAGCAGAATTAAAAAGTCTTGGATATACAGTAACCGCACCCTAATAAGGATTAAACATGCCTGTTAAAACAACTGCAAACGTAGTAAACCAAAAAATAGATGACCACGTAGGGGCTTGTGCCGATAGATACCAGTCTATTGAACGTAGGCTTTACAGAATTGAAGCCATAATGATTGGGGCAAGTGTGTCCATAATAGGATTGTTAATTAAAATAATTATAGGTTAGAGAGAAAGATATGCCAAAGAAACCATTGACAAAAAAAGAAAAGCAAATGAGAACAGGTGCTGTAAGTAGGCAAAACATGTTTCTTGGTGGTATGACTCAATCCCAGATAGGGGATATGGTTAAACAGTATCAAGCTAGTAATCCTTCTACTCCTCCTACTAAAGTAGCTCCTGCAACTACATTAACTGCAGGTAATACAGCAGGTAATACAGCAGGTAATACAGCAGCTAATACAAATTTAGGAAATATAAATCTTTCAGCGTTAGGTGGGAGTGGGTTAGGAGTTCCAGACCTTTCTTTTTTAAATACAGGAGCAACTAGTGGTACAGCAACAGCAGATGCAGCAGCCAAAGCAACAGCAGATGCAGCAGATAAAGCCGTAGCAGATAAAGCCGCAGCAGATAAAGCCGTAGCAGATAAAGCCGCAGCAGATAAAGCCGCAGCAGATAAAGCCGTAGCAGATAAAGTCGGTGTAACACCAGTTGATGGTAGTGCTGTAACACCAGTTGATGGTAGTGCTATACTAAATACTCTAGGAGCAGGTTCGTCTGGTACAGACATTCTTGGTAAATTTGCAAACTCAGGATTAAATGATGAACAAATATATGATTTGTTATACACAAGTGTACAAAATAATCCAAACTCTCCTTTTGCTGCAGGTGCACAAAGTCTTTTAAGTACTATGAAATTTAACTCTGAAACAGGTAAAAACGAATTTTTTCAAACTACAGATAATAATAATCAAAAAACTGGTAGTGCTGATAAACCAAACACAAGCCCCCAGTGGGTAGAAATAAACAGAGTAGATAATGGTGATGGAACTGATACAGTATCTTTTCAAGACCAAAATGCTAACTCTCCTTCGTATAATAAAATAATAACTCAAATACGTAAAAGAGGAGATGGAGGAGATAGTGATGGTTCTTCAAATGGCGGAACAGGAACAGGTACTGGAACAGGTACTGGGGGTGTTCTAGAACAAAGATATGGCGATGTCATTAATCAAATGGATAAACTAGCAGGACTTACTCCAGGTGGTACTGAATTACCTACTGGGGGTAAATATGATCCTGTTACTGGTAAAATATTAGAAGGAGAGCTATTACCTAGCGAAGGCACACAACTTAAAGGAAGCCCTACAGCCGCCACTACAACAGCAGCTAGTACTGATCTGCAAGCTCAAGTTCCTACTGAAGCTACTACTAGTACAGTAGACTCTCTAGTAGCTTCCGAACAAAAAGTAAATGCACTAGCCCTTACAGCACAAGCAACAAATGCTCTCAGTCAAGAGGCCGTAGGCGAAGAAGATACAGTAAGTGCAAATGCTACTATAACTGATGAAAAATTAAAAGCAATAAAACCAGACCCTGAAAGTATAGAAGTAATAAAATCAGAAGGGGCATTAGCCAAAGAAGTAGCTAAAGTAGATAGAAGAGATACTCCTACTGTAGGTTTAGACACTGCAGAGTTTAATGAAAGCATAGAAGCTGCTAAAAGGTCAATGGAAGTAGGTGATACTATACCTGTAATAGACCCTAGAATTGCTCAACAGGCAGAAAAAGAAGTACAGTACGAAAAAACGCAAGAAGCTACTATGCAGTTAGCACAGTTTAGTGATGATCCAGAGACTAGTGCTTTTGCTACAGCCCAACAACAAGCAATATCTGAAGTACCTGTAGAGGCTACTGTTCAAGGACAACTAACAAACATTATGGCACAGTTTGCAGATGGTAAAATTCCTGCCTACGCTGCAGGAGCAATAAATAATGCTAATGCCCAAATGGCTGCTAGAGGTTTATCTGCAAGCTCTATGGCAGGGGCTGCAATTATGCAAGCTGCAATGGAATCTTCTATTCCAATAGCTGCACAAGATGCACAAGTGTTTAAAGAAATAAATTTAACAAACTTAAATAATAAACAACAAGTAGCTTTAGCTAATGCTGCAAACTCTATGAATATTGGTTTAGCTAATTTAAGTGCTAGTCAACAAACAAATTTACAAAACTCTACTAATGGTTTTAAATTACAATCTCAAAGTCTTTCTAATCTACAACAAGTAGCTGTAGCTAATGCGCAGTTAAGGTCTTCTTTAAAAGAAAGAGAGTTAAGTTTTGACCAACAAAAAGCGGTAGCTAATGCTGCTAGATATTCTGAAATACAAAATGTAAATCTTAGCAATGAGCAGCAAGGAATTATGCAAGATTCCATAAATAATATGCAAGTTACTATGGGTAACCTTTCTAATAAACAACAAAGAAATTTAGCCCAGGCCCAAATAGATTCTGCATTAGTGGGTCAAGAGTTAACAGGTGATCAACAAAGATCTGTACTAAATGCTGCTAGGGTAGCTGAAGTAAATAATATAGAATTTACAGAACAACAACAACGTAATTTAAACAATGCTAAAATTATGGAAAACATGACTTTAACTAATTTAGACGCAGATATGAAAGCTGCACTTACAAATGCTGCTACCTACGCAAACATGGATATAACTAATCTTAATAATAGGCAACAGGCTGAAGTACTAAATGCTCAATCTTTTTTACAGTTAGATATGGCTAACCTTACTAATAAGCAACAAGGTGAAGTACTACAATACCAAGCTAAAACACAAGCTTTATTTTCTGATGCTGCTTCAGATAACGCTAGAAAACAATTTAATGCTCAATCTGAAAATCAAATGGAACAATTTTTTAGTCAGCTAGGTGCTACTGTTAGAAACCAAAATGTAAATAGAATAGCAGCTATGAGGCAATTTAATACAAACGAAACTAACGCTCAAGCTAGATTTAATACTTCTCTTACCGACACTAGAGAAAAATTTAATTCTACAATGACTTCTCAGATTAATCAGTCTAATGCAAAGTGGAGAAGAGATTTAAACACAATGAATACTGCTAGTGCTAATGAAGCTAATAGAATTAATGCACTAAACACATTAAGTGTAAATCAAAATTCATTAAATAAAATATGGCAAGGTTATAGGGATGAGGCTAACTGGTTAAATTCTAAAAGTATGTCAAGAGATCAATACATGCACGAAATAGCTAAAATAGGTTTAGCAGGAGATGTAGATGAAAGATTGTTTAATCATCAAAATAAAACAGAAATAAAAAACAAATTTGGTAGTACAATATGGAACTGGTTAAAAGGATTATAAAATGACAAAGTTAAGAGACACAATAAAAGCAATCGTAACACCAATTAAAGAAGGTTTAGAATATGTAGGCGAAAATATAATTAAACCTGTAGTTACTTTAGGGGGTACATTTACGATAGAAGAAAGTGCAACTTTAGCCTCTTTTATAGCGCAGGTTCCTGGCTATGATAAAATGAGTGAAAGAGATCAACAAACTTATACAGATGCTTGGCATCAATCTAACGCTTTAGCTTTAGCAAAACAATCAAGCAATAACAGTTTTTTAAATATTGGTGAAAATAGATCAAAGTCTCTTTTAAGTATGGGTAGCGCAGAAAGACGTTATGATACGTATAATAATTCAGGTGACGGAAGTAGTTCAAGCTCTTCTGTACAAAATATGATAAGGGATGCTGTAGGATCTAATCTTTCAATTAATGATTTTAGTCAGGCAAATGAATTAAATGCTTTTACTGAAGCTTTTACAGTTGATCCAGATTTAGGTAAGGGAGACTACTCTACACCTAATATTGAAATAGGAGATGAATAATGCAGGTAACCGAAGAAACAATTAACATGCCTCCAGGCGGAGAACAGTCACCTACAAATCAGTTAGACCCTATGGATGCGCCTGTACCTGGGCAATCCTTAACATCTGACCCACAAAACATGCCTTATGAAGGTCCTCCACAAACTGCGGATCCTGAAGAAGCTATTCAAGAAATTATAGGAATATTGCAAGAACCTGCTACTCAAAAAGATATTGTATCTGTATTAGCTGCAGGTTTTCCAGTAGAGGCTATGGTACATAGTTTTGCTTTAGCAGGGGTAGCCGAAGGTAAGTTTAGTGCAGACGTAGCAGAATTAATAAAACCTGTGTTAGCATTGTACATTATAAAAATGGGTTTAGAAGCAAATGTACCTGTAACTCCTTTTACAGATAAAGTTCTATCTGAAGAAGAGCAGGATATGCAAAGAGATGAAGATACTCTAGCAAACATGGAAGAAGTAGCACCAGAAAGAGCAGCACATGTTAAAGGAGAAATGTTTAGAAAAGATTTTGAAGAATTAGGAAACGAACAAAAAAGTAAATTAGATGCTAGAGAACAGATAAGAATGAAAGAAAACGAAATGTCTGCAGTAGAGTCCGATGGAAGTTTCTTAGAGTTAGGAGGACAGTAATATGGCTATTTCAATATTAGGTGGGTTTTTAGACGGTTATAATGAAGATAAAAAATTAGAAAAAAGCGTTAATGCAAACGCTCTTGCTTTAGGTCAAAAAGGTGTATTAGACAGAAAGGCTGCAGAAGCTAAACGAGAATATGAAGCAGGAGAGTTCGATAGAAGAGAAATAGTAAAAGCAGGTTTAAAACCAACAAAATCTTTTAACGTAGACTTTGACGATGGCACAAGTATAAGTTTTCCCACTAGAGAAAACTTTGGCAACGATACAAAATTATCTGTAGGTTTAGTTGATAATGTTTTATTTCAGCTAGACACCCAAAAAAAAATAGATGCTTTTGCTCTTGCTGCTGAATCTAAAGGAGGGTATGGCTCTAGTGTAATTCCCTATATAAAAGGCTATAGATTAAACGCCTCTCAAAAATGGGGTCCTGACAATACAGGAGAACCTATAGGGGTAAACGTTAATGTTGGGGGTAATGTTTATGGTGAAAAGCAAGATCAGAAACATCCTAATGGTGATTTTTTTAATCAAGTAAAAACAAAAATCGCAGGATATAATGAAAACGACATAAAAGATACTGGTGTAAAAATGTTACGTGTTATCCCAACTACAGACGGTGTATATAATATTGAAAGACTTAATGAAAATATAACTGGAGATATAACGCCAGATAATACATTCTTGTACACAAACAGTCAATTACTACATCCAAATTCTCCTAATAAAAGTGTAGAAGATGTAAATGGTGTGCATATTCTTGATAATAAAATAGGTGTACTTACCCCAGAACTTCTTACAGCATCAATAAACGACATGTTTACTAGAAATACAGCAAACCCTAACGACTTGTCTGCTATCTATAGAGATTGGGATAACTTCTTTTTTACTCCTGCCGTACAAGATAACCCTGGAACTAAAGAAAACGAAGGTCAAGGATTAGAGTTAGAAGTATTTGTTATGGGAGAAGATGGTAAAGGTAGGTATGAAAAAAGATATATAGACACAGGATGGAATCAAAAAGATTGGAGTAAAAATATATATGCAGCTATGAATGTTAATACTTTTAGAGGTGGTAGATTTAATATAATTGATGACGAGGAGTATAACACTGATAAAACTAATATATTTAACGATCTAACTGCTATAGCAGAAGCTCAAGATGGGGCAGAAAATAGTATATTTTTAGCTCTGGATATATTTAATGGTATATCTGTAGATGGCATTGATCCTGCATCTCTTGCAGGTAATACTGTTAAATTTTTTAATGATGTTTTTGTACAAAAAAATTCTCAAGTCGCACAGTTTTTTAGAGGCTTTGATGCTCTTATTAGTGGTACTTTAGATGAAACCTGGAATGGTTTAGACAAGTCTAGAAAAGACGAAATTAGAGCTGCAAACCAAGGTATATCTAATTACATAAATATGGGTGCTGAAGAAAGAGATAAATTTTTTAGTGACACTGCAGAGGCTGTAGTATTACTAGAACAAATATTTACTCTTTTAGCTTACAACGTAGCTCTTACTACGCAAGGTGGTACTAGCTTATCTGCTAGAGTGTCTAATGAAGATTATGATAATTCTAAAGCTGCTGTAGTTGGTGGAGGTTTTGATAGCCAAGAAAATAGAATGTTAGGTCTTATGCAGTATTATCAAGGTACTATTTCTAAATCTATGTCTTTTCATATGTTAAACAATGAACAAGGGTATAATATACAACCTAAAAGAGGAAGATTAAGAAATGGTATCATACCTTTAATTTTAAAGAGGGAGTCTTTTGACTCTGGGTTTGAGCAAGCAGGCAGTTACAAGTCACCCTATAGTGCAATAAACTACTTAATAACAAGGCCTAATGGCGAAGAAAAAAGTAGGACATGGGCAAGGGCAGTTAAACGTGCTTACGTAAACAAAACAAACAGACTGTATGATGGAGATTTTGACCCTAACGCAACTATAAACGCATTAACTCCATAATTAATAAAAGGAAATTTTATGTCAGCATACTACAACAAATCATCTAGAACTATATTTGAACAAGCAATAAATTCAGAATTAGACAACATTGCTTTTGACGATGAAGTAATGATCCCCCCTACCCAAACAAAAGATTTAGATTTATTTTATAATGATAATGATTATAACATAGTAAACAATGCGTTTTTAAATAAAAATGTAAACCCTTTTGTTACAAATTATAAAACTTGGCAAGGTCTAGGTGATGCTGCTGCACAAACAGAAGACGATGATGAACAAGGAAGAATAGCTTTTAAGCAATATGATTACGATGGTATTTATGATAAACTAGATAAAGATTATAGATACAGTATTGATCAAGCAAGAGTCAGCATGAACAATGTAGATTTAGATGAAGAAGATAGAGCCTGGTGGACAAAAAGACATAAATATATATCTGAAAAATATAACTCTGATAAAAGAGAAAACTTACTTTATGGAATCACATCTATTTTAGGTCAAACTGATGATGTACTTACCGATACTATAAAATATGCTACAGAGTTTGTTCCTAACTTTGGAATATTTGCTACAGATTTAGCATTAGGAATAGGTCCTAGACTTGTAAATCACCTTTTAGTTAATACTTTAGAAAACGCTGTAACCTCTCAATTTTTTCCTGCAGAGTATGCAGAACAAACTAGAATAAATAAGCTCCCTCAAATGGATAGAAAATTTGAATTAGACTTACCTTTTACAGATGCAACTATACCTTCTTTAGCAGGTTTTGATGGAAGCCTTAATGACTTCCTAGGAAAAAACTGGACTCAAATACATGAATCTATATCTGGCTCTGCATTAAAAGCTGTAGAACAAACATACACAAGTCGCTTAATGGCTAATGGTAATTTTAGAAGAGGTGCAGAAACAGTTAGAGATTTCTTTGGTATTGGTAAAAGTATTAAACAAGCTAAAAAAACATACGGAAAATACATAGCAGACAACCCAGAAGTTTTATCTAAGTTTGAAAAGATATGGAATAAATCATTTAAAGATCAAATAAGAGAGCTTGGCAAAATTAAAGGTACATTAAAATATTTTAAAGGAAAAAATGCTAAAAATAATATGGAATTTGCTTCAGACACTCTTAGAGGACAACAACTAAGAAGACAATTTGATATGTCTAACACAACACTAGCTTGGGTTTTTGGAATTGAGCAAGGGTTATTTGAAGGTAAATATAGTTCTATGAAAGTACCTACAAAATGGATTCCTGGATTTGAATTTGATGTTCCCCTTGGATTTATAGCAGCTCCTATTGTTGCAGGAGCAGGGGGTTGGGCTGTTAGTAATACTGTAGGTAGAATACCTGCCTTTCATGCTCAACAACAATTAAATGCAATAGCAAGAGGTCAAGTGCTTGGTACTAGACAGGGTTTTGGTCTTAATCCTTTTAGAGAAAAAATGACTATACAAGAAGCTTCTACTAAATTTTTGTTAAAATCAAACAGAGTAACTCCAGAACAAATAAACTCGATAGATAAAGGCATTAATAAATTTAACATGGAAAATGCACAACTATTTGGAGAAAAAGGTCCTGTAATAATAGACCAAGCAAGACGTATGCAACTTGGACCAGAAGATTATTTATATAATGAATGGGTGTCTGGTAGGCTTACAGATAAAAGAAGAGTAGAAGCTACTTACAAAGACCCTATAGATAGACAAGCAATTAATTCTTTTAATAACAAAATGGATTTGTTAAACCTAGATTCTAAGACAGCACAAGCAAATCAAGAAATGTTTATGTTGTATGATGAGATGTCTCAGAAAGGCAGTCCTTTAGCTCAATCGGCTATAGAATGGACTAAAACTTCAATACAAACACAAGATAGAATTATGTCTGCCTTTGTAAATAATAAAGGAGAAATACAACCAAGGTATAAGGGAATAGTAGAGCCCTCTAATGTTACTGGTATGTACGCTTACTTTGATAAACATACAAATTTAATTGCGGCTTCAGGTTATAGAAGATTAATAACAGAGGCAGGAGATTTAGGTCCTCTTGGAAGTAGAATAGATACTATATTATATAATGATTTAGAAATGATGTCTGTTATGGAAGAGCAAGCACTAGTGACTACTAATAATGCACTTGTAACTATAGTAAATTCTTTAGGTAGAAATCTAAATGATATGCCAAAACAAGACCCTTTAAGAATATTTTTAGATGGTGCACAAGAAGCTATAGCAACACAACAAAAATCTTTTACAGAATATAAAGAAACTTTAGCTACTGCAGGTGCTCAATTAAAAGCTATTCAACAAGGAGCTGAAAATAATTTAAATTTATCTACTATATCTGTTAAACTAGGTGAGTCTGGATTTGATAAACCCAGAAGCTTAATAGCTTACGAAGAAAACTTTTCATCTCTTACTAAGGAAACTGGTGGTACTACAGAAGGCAATATACAAGCAGGCAATAATGCTAGAGGTATTGCAGACTCTAGGTATGATGAAATTTTTGGTGAGAATGGTATTATTTCAAGAGCCTATGATGTAGTTAGAAAAACAGAAACTGTTGAACAAGCTCCTAAAATAGATTTTATACCCACGGACTCAACTGAAGTGTTTCAAGATGCAGTAGGACCAGTAACAGGAAACACTTATGTTATTTTTGGTTCGGCACCGATGTTTCAAATAGGTAGATATGGAGGAGATGCAGGTTTTGTAAAAGATACAACAAAATTTCCTGATGATTTTGCTACATTTAATGAAGCTGTTGCAGAAGTGCAGGCTGTTGAAAATATACAATTTAGAAAAAGTAATCCATCACAAGTTATAACTGAAGATAAAAATTTAAGAGAAACTTTAAATAAATACGAAATAGCATCAGGTGTTATTTTAAGAGAAAACGGTGAGATAACATTAGATGGTGCTACAGGTGAAGGTAGAAAAATAAAAGACTCATTAATAAGAGGATTAAAAGAAGCAGGAATATTTGAAAAAAACCAAGGTGCAAATGACCCTACATATATTCCTAACTCTGTTACTGTAGAGGATTTAGTATTAGCTAGAAGTATTATAAAAAATAAAGTATCTAATTTAGGTAAAGTTGAGGCTAAAGGTTCAGGTTTAGACGCAACACTAACTGATATGACTAATGTATTAAATCAACTTCCTGGTTACCAAAAAGCAAACGAAACATTTAAAGCATACGCTGATGTTTGGTTTAATGACTTTGGAGCTGAGTTAAGAGCAAAACAACCTGGTGGTAAATTTGTATTAGCTGACTTTAATGTAATAGAAGAATTTATTAAATTTGGTATAAAGAGTCCTGAAGAAGCTGCTAAAAATGCCTTTATGTATTTCGGTCCTTCATATAAAAAGATAGTAGCAGAAGGTTTTGCTTACGCTTTAGATAACAATAGATTTAATAGTACTGAACTACAACAATTACCTGTTCTTTTAAAAACTATGTTTAATTCTAATTTTAAAATAAGTTCTCAAGGAGAAATAATTACCGATAGAATAGGTAAAGACGTAGAAAAAATTAGTGGTCTTGGAGGTCAGGTAGATCAACTCGTAAGTGACAGCCAACTAGTAAGGATAGAGTTAAATCTTGATTCTACTAATAAACAAGCAAAAGCAGTAAAAGACATGGAAGATTCTATTAATTCTCAACTTAATTTAGATAAAGTTATGTTTGCTTTAACTGGTGGTGAAGAAAGAATAGTTCCTTTTATAAAAGACTTTGCAGGAAAAAGTATAGATGCTATGGATGTAACTGCTAATGCAATAGTTGAAAACTCTGGTTTAGATATAGCAGAAGTAAAACAAGGTTTACTTACAGGTCTTAGAGAAACTCTTATGAACGATTTAGTATTTGGTTCAGAGATAGCTATGGTACCTGCAGAAAAAACTAAATCAGGTGTAGCTGAACTTCTTAAAACTCCTAAAGAAGGTATTGCAACAATAAATGACAAAAGTGTTCCTACCCCTAAAGAAATTTCAGAAAGATTTGGTTTTGAGTTTGGTAAAGTAGATGTAGGAAGAAGAGGTTTTGGTGTACCTCAAAGATATGGGGGAAAAGGATTATGGAACAAAAAAGGTTTTGTAACTTTTCAAGATGAGCCTATTTTAGACCAATTAAATAACAAAGAACTAGAATGGACAGATGTAGTAAAAGGTTGGACTTCAACTTTAGATAAATCTTTAATAGAAAATGCAAGTTTGATAGAGTTCTTAACTACAGGAGAAGGAGCTGTATCTTATTTAAAGGATGATATTGGAGTTCTTGGAGATTTATCTTCTACTCAAAAAAATATTTTAGATGAGAATACACGTCTAGGATCAACCCCTTCAAGAAGACCTGTAAACATACCTAGAAAATGGACTTCAGCACAAATCACTGGTTGGTTAAATACCTATATGAAACGTATTACAAGTAGAAGTTACGCATTAGGGTATGCAAGTTTCCAAGCAATTAAAATGAGAAATGCTCGTTTTCAAGTAAAGATGTTAACTGATCCTGCTATAAAAGAATCTATGGAATCATTATTTAGGGGAGAACCTATAGGTCAACTTGAGCCTGGTATGGCAAATAAACTTAGAGGTGCTTTAATTTATTTACTACCTAACACAAGTGAGCTGTACCCAGAAGAAACAGACCCAGAACAAATTAAAAAGTATAAAGAGCAAAGTGATAAAGTTATACAAGAAATGTTAAGAGAAATAGGTCTGGCAGCAAAAGAAAGAAGAATTGATCGAGGAAATGCAACTGAAGATCAAATGAAAAGTTTAAATTTAAATTAACTAAATTACAATAGGAGATTGTTGTGATTAAAAACCTACGAGAATTTGCTATTATAGGAGTAGCAGTAATATCTGTTAGCAGCTTACTACTAGCGGAAGACAGTAACATAACAAACACTACTACTAGTACTAGTACGGTAACTTCAAACAACACTAATAATAATACTAACAACAACACAGTGAACAGCACTAGTTCTGCTACCAATACAAATAACAATACCAATGTAAACAACACTACTATTAGTCAAACTACAAATGCCACAAACACTAACACCAACAATAACACCATTAATAGTACTTCTAACGTTACTTCAGCTATTACCCAAACTCAAAACGTAACAAACAACAGCACAGTTGCTAGTACTTCTGTAGGTA
>Ga0209634_1001848_pt1 | contig 15135 bp, 25 predicted proteins | sample LinPmetageLP40_FD_184043 | JGI IMG/M metagenome (GOLD analysis project Ga0209634, IMG submission 184043) | Marine viral communities from the Pacific Ocean - LP-40 (SPAdes) (version 2) | ecosystem: Environmental > Aquatic > Marine > Oceanic | place: Pacific Ocean | collected 2010-08-26
GTTGCATATATCTCAGCATGTTGATTTTCGTACCTCTTATATTCCAAGCCGAACAGGGCGTTCAAACCTGGCTCTAGTTCTTTAACTAGTTGTCCTCGTGATATAGCCATATGATTATACTCCTGCCGTTGAATTTAAGAAGTGCTCATTGATCATAACAACAAAATTAACATTACTTGCAGCTAAATTATTATTGTCAGGATCTTTTGCAACTCCCACTACTTTCAATTGTCCATTAGTTGAACTCAAAGTTGAGTCATCTAATTCTACATTTGATACATAGTTTGCTGAATCACCTGCTGCGTACAGAATGTCATAGTTCATGAACACGTCTGTTTGAGCAGATGCTAGTGTATTGTCCGATTGTATCTCAAATCTTTCGTAAGGATCGTCTGATACAAATGCCACAATATCCGTTGCAGTATTACTTGCATTGAGATGTTGTGCGAACGTTGGTTTTTGTGTATCGGCTTGTGTAAAGAATATACCGTTAAGTCCACCTAGTAACGTATCTCCTGCTGCAGCTACTCCAATAGTTCCAGTGTTTAATGCTTTTACTGGATCTTGGAAATAGATAGCTGTTGCCGAAGCATCTACTACGTATTCACTTAAACCTTGGTTATCTCTATTTTGGCCGATTTTACCTATGGCTCTTATACCAAAGGCATTATCTTGATTGTTTGCCATTATATTTTTTCTCCATTGTTTATAGTTTAAATGATGAAACTAGAAATTGTTAAAAAACTATTTCTTCGTACCACCAAAGGTTGTGCGAGTTTGTCTATCAATATTGATAGGCATACTTGGGTGCTCTTCCTTCATGAGATCGTTGTCGAATGCTTCCGCATTTTCCTGCGCTTGTCTACGATAATAGTCAGCGTATTGTTTCGCAATCTCTTCGGGTACTCTAGCGAGCACTAGGCCACCTTGACCGATCACTCCCTTGTATTTACCGTCTTGTACAACTGAATAGTCTGCTTCATTATATTCATCGGCTCTTACTAATTCGTAACCAGATCTAATACGACCTTGTACGTTTTTAGAATCGTCGAATCCCATTGATTCAGCTCTCAGCCATCTGTGTACAAAACCTGCTGGTGCAGGGGGTGCATCTAATAAAGATGGTGGAGACCAGACTTTCGGTCGAGAAGTTTTTTCTCTAGTCTGACTCGCACGTGAAGTTTTGTTTGTTTCTGTTTTTTCCATATGCTTATACTCCTTCCGTGATTTTTAATTGTTCCGCATAGTCTTTAAGTGGCACACCTAATTTTCTAGCAATTGCTACTTGTGAAGGTGAGAGTTTCACAGTTTTGCGACCTGATATTTTACTACTACGCGTTGCCGATGCAACAGTTTGAGTAGGTTTGTTGGTCGAGTCTGAAACTATATCAAACTTGTGGGGGAATTCAACCCTTATTCTTCGGTCTACTTCCATATAATACTCATCAGCATCAGTATTCGGATCATATCCTTCAACTTCAGTTAATTGTCTATGTATTACCTTAGCCCCTTCAGTCATAATAGGGTCTCTATTAAACCAAGTAGAGTTTTTTTGAGCCCAATCTCTAGCTCTAGTATCTACTCTTCTTGGAGTTTCCACTTGTTGGTATTGTTTTTGTTCTAACTGTAATGCTTGATCAGCTTTGATTTCTGCATTATTAGCTTTAAGGTCTGCAAGTCTAGCTTCTTCATAACCTAGTCTAGAAATTTCTGCACTTGCAGCAACTTCAGATTTTAGATCATTTTCTTCTCTAGCTTTCGCTAATTTAGAAACAGCGGCTTCCATACCTGATTTAATTCTACCTTCTTTTTCAGATACAAATCCTGTATCTAATTTTGTAAGTCTAGAATTAAGTTTTTCTTTTTCAGCCAAAACACTTTTTGCATACATAGTAGCCGCTTCTTCACGTCTCTCTGCTTCACGCATTTTTTTAGTTAGTTTAGCTATTCTTCTTTTTACTCCATCAGAGTATTCTTCTAATTCTTTCTTTTGTTCTGTATTTTTCTCTTCTCCTTCTTGAACATCAACATGCTCAGCAGGTTTCTCAGGTGAGTCATTGGACTCATTATCGTATTTAACGCCTTCTTCTTTATTTGCATCATCTGCTATCTCCTGGGTTGGGTTATCGGCTAAAGTTTCTTCTATTTTTTCGTCTAGAGTGACTTCCGCTCCTGGTCCAGAAATATCGATATCAACAGGTTTGTCTATATCTTGCATAGTTTATCTCCTTTTCTATGGTTATTAATATTGATGAAGTATATCTTCAGGGTTATCAATTTTTGCTAAAACTTCATCATCATTTAGCAAGCGAACTTCGCCCCCGTCAATTTGTATACGTGATCCTGCATACTTTGCAAAAATCACCCAGTCGCCTTTTTTACACCAAGGTCCTTCTGGATATCTTTTTTTATCATCATAACAATGAGGTCCCATTTCTAAGACCAATCCACAGTTAGATCCAACTTGTTGTCTCTCTATTGCATCTTGTGCAAGAAAAATTCCACCTTTAGTTTTTTCTGGCATTTTAAATGGAAGAATTAAAATTCTCCAGCCAGTAGGTCTTGGTAATTTATTTGATTCTTTTGATTTTAAACGCTCATAAGATTCTGCTTCACTCACAGCAACTTCTTTAGCTTGTTCTTCGTACTTTTCTGCCAATGCGTTTTTATGCTTTGGGATTTCTGTCTTTTCCATCGAGATTGACGACGGTTCCGTTTTTATCTTCATCTTTTGCTCCTTTGTTTAGCAGGTTGGATATTTCCCCTGAAATAAATTTATAAGCTTGCGCTTGTCCTAACATGTATTTGTATTTCTCCATATTGTCAACACCCCCACCTACCATTACATTTGATACCTGTTGGAAGTTGTCTCTTAATATTTTTTGAATTTTCGTGATTAATACTAATTCATTCATTTAACATTTCCATCTTTTGCGTGCCTGACGAAGTCTTGAGTTAGGATCTTTTGCAGCCGAAGGGAATTTTTTCATTTGGCCTGCGCTTCTTGCACAGTACGACTTACGTCGATTTGCAGCTTTAGATCCTGGTTTTACTTTTCCAGTCACGGCTGTTTTTAGTTTACTACCGGGATTTGCGTTTTTATAGGCATTGACACCGGCTTGAGTCATACCTGCTCCAGATTCTGTAGATCTAAAGTTTTTTTTATTTTTAGCGGGCATTACATCACCGCCTTTTTTAAATCCTTTAAGCATACTACCGTAGTATTTTTTATAACTTTGATTTTCTCCTGGACCACCTTTTATAAAACTACCTGTATATTTGGTATTAGGCATTTTCATAATTATTTATCCACAGTTGAACACTCGCATTGTTTAATACGTAATAAGTTACAAATTAATTTTTTTATTTTTTTAAACATTTTTCTTTTTAGGAAAACCTTTTTTCATATTTGCATATGCTTTTTTAGAAATAGTAGATTTTTTTTTACTTCTTGAAGTACCTGCTTTTTTTCTTGCGTTTATGTTTGCGTATAATCCTGGTCTTGCCATTATTTTGCTCTCATTCCTTTTCTATAGCCCATTCGTTTTGCAACGGCAGGAGCTTTCTTTTTTAAAGCTCTTATTCCTTTTCCTTTTTTTCCTTTTGGAATTGGTTTTTTCATAACTAAGCTTTGTTTAATTTTCTAATAATTCTTTTTTTTTCAGCTTTAAGGTTTTTTTTACCTTTTTTAGTAAAAGCTTTTTCATTATCTACTCTACCTAATTCTTCAATGTCATTAACTCTTGAACCATTTCTTTTACTAACTCTTCCACCTGTTTTATACATAGCGCCGCCTCTCATACCCATATCGTCTTTATAGTATCCTGAAGCCATATCTTTTCTAGCGTTAGACATTCCGCCCATGTTTCTTTTTACTCTTGAAACAGTTCCTCTTGGATTTGTAGTTTGTTTATTAAATCTTGGATTTGCCATTATTTTTTTCCTCCGTTGTTTTATTGTTTTTAACTATTTGGTGCCACATCTCTCAAATTATTTGCTTGAATATATGTAACTGTTACAGTTGCTTGACCTGTAGTTGATGTTGTTCCTACTGTTATAAGAGTAGCAGTTACTTGCGTATCTTCAGTAACACGATCCATATTATCAAAGGCCGAACTTTGTTGTGTGTGGTCTGCCGCAGCTTTAGCATTTTGAGCCGCAGTATAAAAAGCTGCTGTTGCTCCACCTGAATCAGTTTTACCAACCGACATAGTCGCACTAGTTCCTGCGTTACTGGCTATTGCAAAACGCATTAGTACTTCTACTATTTGTGAATTCTTAGGTATTACACCTACGTTGTAAGTATTTGTTCCAGCTGCTACTGCCATACTAATCATTATCGACTGAGTCATAGCTACTTGACCTGTATTTTTTACATTATTGCCAAGTATTATTCCCGTTGTGTTTAAGATCGTTCCAGCTTTAATCGGTCCCGAAAATGAAGTTGTTGCCATATTATTTTTTTCCGTTTTTAAATATTTGTGTTCCTTTTATACCATAAATACTCGCAACTACAAGTATCCATAAATTAGTAAACCATTTAGGTAATTCTGAGAACATCTCAAAAAATAGCTTTACTTTGTCCATTGCAGTCGGATCATCCGATACCACTGCCCAGGCCAAAATTGCGATGGGCAAACTTAAAATTATTAAAACTGCCTCATCTTTCCAATCTGATTGTCTAGCCTCAAGTAATTTACCTTGGTAAGCTTCTTTTCCTTCAGCCATACGAGATGCATGCATAAGCTGTGCATCTGACATAGCTATCTTCGTCTTCTGCTTGTTAGCATAAATTTTACTACCTGCAGAAACGGCTAATTTAATTGCCGAGAACCACATATTAGTACCAAGTAGCTTTTTTATTTTTCGATTTTAACATTCTTCTAGTTCCTCTAACGTCAACACTATCTCCAACTCCAATTTTGTTAAAGACTCTGTCTTGGTTAGTAAGAAGAGTAGATCTTGGATCAGTTTCAGTTTTAATTTCTGGAGTTGTAATCTCTACACCTCCAGTAGCATTAGCTGATGCAACTGTTCCTTTTCTACCGTAAGAAAGTTTATTTTTTAAATCTGCCATATTTTCTCCTTAAGTTACTATACTTACTTTTTTTTAAAATTTCTACCAAAATCGTGCACTTTGCTTCGATTAGATAACTCTTGTTTAGCGATAGAGGTAGCAGCTCTTAATTCAGCTAAATCTTCGTTTTGTTCCAGTTTCTCTTCTTTATTTTGTTGGTTCATCATAGCTTTCATCTTATCAAGATTGATTTTTTCTTGAGCTTGTTGTGCTGATACAAAATCATCCTTAGCTCTGATGTCTAATTCTCTTGCTTTTAGTTTAGCAATTGGATCATTTGCATATTCACCTAACATTTCTTGCTCTTCTTTAGCAAAGTCTTCAAACATCTCTGCAATCAATACAGCTTTTCTAGCTTCTATTTGCATTGTTAAACCCATAACTTGTTGTTGAAGCATTGGGTCTTGTTGCATTTGTGGATTGGCTTGCATCTGTTGTTGAATTTGTTGCATCTGCATAATTTGTTCTTTAAATTCTATTTCAACTTGTTCTAAAGCCATTAAACTAATGTGTTCAAAAATATTTTTTTGCATTGAAGCAGTCACCATTGGATTTCCTCTAGCCATTGAAGAAGACATAAAATTTAAATGAGCAGTAATGTGAGCTCTATGGTCTTGTCCTTTAAAAGCTTGGAAAGGTTTTCCTCCCAATGATTGAATTGCTTCTACAGCAGGATCCATCGGTGTTGGCTTTTGTGGTTGAACTAAAATAGTGTCTATATTTTTTACTCCTAAAGCTTCATACATTGCACGATAAGCATTATATAAATTATGCATTTGAGGATTAGATTGTGCTAGTTGTAATTCTGCTTGAGCAATTGATATTCTTTGAGATTGAGAAAAAATATTAGGATCTGCTATAGGTAAGATATCAATCTTGTCATCAAAATCTTGTTGTTTAATTTGTCTAGTACCACCTACAACATCATAAGGATATTCTTTTGGTAAATATGTTTTAAATATTCTACCTAGCATTTTAAACTCATGTTTAAGACTCACATAAATTCTTTTATGAATCGCAGACATTGTTCTGCTTCCTCTTTCCAACAGCGCTACGGTCGTACCCACTGCCGCTTGTTGATTCCCATCTCCTACTTGAAGATCAGCAATGGACGCAAATCTTTGTCCAGCTGACACTACGACCCCCATTAATTGTAATAGAGTTTGTGATGGTTCCTTAAATGGTAATGCCATGAAAGCATCTTTTATATTTCCACCTGGAGCATCTACATCACGAAATTCACCGGGAGCGATCGCTTGCGCGTCGTCTCTGATTCTAATTCCTCGCATCTTAAATCCAGCTGGTAAATTGGAAAGTGTACCAGCATCCAATAACGATCTAAGAGCTGCCGTCGCAGTTCTAGATAATCCACCGATCATATGAATTAAACCAAAGCCATAAAAACCTAGGCCAGGTAAAAATTTAAAATGAACAAAGTAAGAAATTTTTTTCTTTAAGGGATCACTTGGTTGGTAGTTTCTTCGTATAGATAAAACTTCTCTAGAGCCTTCTTCGATAGTTACAATGTAGGGTAGTTTAATTCCTGTAGGTTCCCCATCATCACTTCTATCTTCAAAGCCTTCTAGATCTAAGTCTATATGAAATTCTAAAATATTAAAAATATTTTCATTATGTGTTTTTTGTATTCCTTCTAGTTCTCTTTCTTTTTTATCAAGATCAGATTCTATATCTGTAGGTTCCCCTAATTCTATGTCTCTATAGAAACCATTAACTTGTTGTTTTCTTAAATCATTTTGTGAAGTCTTAACAACATGAATAACTGCTGTTGCATCTTCTAAAGAAGTTGCTGAGTAAGGTACTACTAAATCTTCAGCAGGTACAAATTTTGAAACTGCTCTACCTAATAAATCATCGTAGTAAACTTTTTTAAATGCAGACCCTGCTAAAGGTAGATAAAATAACATTTGATCAAACTCAGGTTCATATTCTTTCATCTGATCCATTAACTGCCAATTCATATATTCTTTAACTCTCTCTGATTGCATTTCTTTTTCAGGACTTGGTGCGCCTATAATTTGTGTTCTTACAGGTCCGTCGGCCGGGAGTAGTTCTTTATAAGCCAAGGCTTGAAATTGAGTAACTGCTTCTGCAAGTACTGGATGGGTTGCACCCGCTGCACCTGAGAAAGGTTCTGTTCTATCTTCGTATTTAAATCCTAATAATTCTAAACCAGTAATATAAGTGTGCTCCCATTCTTTACGAGACTCCCTATAATCTGTGTAGTTAGAATTTAATTCTGAACCTAGAGGACCTAAAATATCCTCTGGTAGTAACTCTGCTAAGTTGTCAAAGTGGTTTTCACTTTGTGCTTGATTAAATGCTCCAGGTTCAAAATTAATTTCTACACCGCCATCTTCTGTAGGTGTAATTTCAGTATCGCCTTGGTCTGGTAAGGATTCAGTTACCTCTTGAATACTTTCTGTTTGTTCCTCAACACCAGGAAGCTCTACCGAAGTTCTAACTTCGTTTAAAGTTTTGTCTATTTCTGCCATTTAAATTCTCCAATCTTTCTGGTTTATCTTGTTTTGTTTGATTAATCAAGCCTCGTGGATCAGGGCCACTTAATGGTGGGATCTGACTCCATTTAACATAAGGCATATTTTTTGTAAGTGTAGGGTTTTTTTTCATTACCAGTAAAACTTCTTTTTTCGTTTGGGTTGTTTTTCGTCCTTGTAATCTTCTGGATGATCTAATAATCCACCCTGTCTGTACCTTAACAGAGCTTGTGTCATGGAGTCAACTAAATCATCATGATCTCCATAAGGAAAAGCTGCACATTCTTCTACAATTTCTTGCGCAAATTGTTTTCGTAATGGAGCCCAGATCTGACCTGATTCAAACATAGGTGAAACTGCATTAACTCTAGCAATTTTATCTTGTCCTTTAGAAGGTGTGTAGTTCATTGCTGGGATTCCCATTTGTCTTAACTCATACATCAAAGGTAATCCAGATGCTTTAGCTTCAATAATAACTGTTTCAGGATTCCAATACCTATATTGTTCGAGAGCCACGCGCCTTAATTCTGGAAACTCTAATCTAGCTTTATAAGAATCTAATAATATTAATTGTCTTGCTGAATCTTCATTAGGACGAAAAACTCCCCATGTTGTTATAGCACTGTAATCGGCTGTTTCTTTTTTTAAATAAGCTGTGTCATAACTTTGTATAATATGTTCAATGTTTGGCATCTCTTCATGTTCCCAATCTTTCCACCATTCTCTTTTAATAAGAGCTCCTTCTTCACTGGTTGGATCTTGCATGTACTGTGCATTCCACTTCGCCATTCCTGCAGATGCTTTTACAGAATCAAGGTCCTCGATCTTCCAGTATTCAGGCCATACAGGTTTACCACTAGGTAAGACTGCTGGAAATTGTACTACCTCCCATTGATCCGCTTTCTCTTCGGATTGTGCGTTTATTAATTTTTGTGTTAAATCTTTTGTTGACCAACGTGTCATTACTAAAACAATAATACCACCTGGTTGAAGCCTTTGCCGTGGTCCACTAGTATACCACTCATATGCTTTTTCAAATGCATTAGGTGAGTTTACATCTTGCTCGGAATGAGGATCATCAATGATGAGTAGATCAGCACCCCTCCCGGTCACCGCACCTTGGACACCTACTGCAAAATATTCACCCCCATCAGATGTGTTCCAACGTCCTGCAGCTTTAGAGTCTTCTTGCAATCTCGTTTGAAAAATATTTTGATAATCTTCGGAGTCAATTAAGTGCTTTGCTTTACGACCAAAGTTAACTGCAAGTTCTGCAGTATGGGTTGCTTGAATAATCTTTAACTTAGGATTTTTTCCAATCATCCATGCAGGAAGAAAGAAGGAAGCAAATTCAGATTTAGTATGCCGGGGGGGCATGTTTATAATTAAACGTTTTAATTCACCTTTTGCTAATCTATTAAATTTATCTGCTATGACCCGATGATGGGACCCCTCTATAAAATCTGGCCACATATTTTTAATAAAGGATAAAAAATCTGTACGGACTTTTTTTAATTCTTTTGCTTTACTCCTTTCAATAATCTGTATCTTTAATTTTTTTCTTTCAATAGGGTCTTCAATTTTATTTAATTTTTTTACTGTTAGCATATATATCAATATGGGTGATAAACTATTATACCCGGAAAGCTGAGTAAATCAAACCATAAAGGGTAGACTTGGGACCCCTATAATTTAATACCCCCACCTAAATAAACATTAAACGTTTCATTCTCGATATAGTTCCTTTAGGGTCCCCTTTAAAGTTAAGTAAGCGCGCGCAGCGCGCATGGGTGGGTCCCGCCCACATGCTCTTCTCTAGGTACAACCTATAGGTGTATGTCCAAACTGCATACAACCTCTAGGTGATGTCCAGACTGCATACGTCTAGAGGTTGTATAAGTTTAATTAAAAGTCTGTCAGTTCTAACTCCATTTGTTTATTCTCGGTTCGTTTTGCTTTGTTAAAACTTTCTGCTAATTGTTTATTTCTATATAACTGTCTGTCAATGTTAGATAGTCTTACTTCACTAATCAAGAACAGCAGAAATCCAAACAGCATTAAAGCAATTCCTAAATATAGTATCAAGTTATAGTCCATGTTTTATCCTTTCGTTTGTTTATGGGATTATCCTATAAGATAACCCCATAAGTGTCAAGTCTTTATTTACTCGGTAAAGCTAATAATGAATTAGGTAAATCTAAAACAATGTTAGCGGTTGCCATTTCTCGTTTTAACTCAACCAAAGTTGGTTGAATATGACTACCAGTCATAAGTATATTCAAACACTTTTTTCTTTTGCCCTCTAGTGCATGGTATAGTTTATGGTTTTTTCTTACATGGGTTTCTGCTTCTTCATAACAAGCTTTTTTTATTTTTTTCGTTATGTATTCAACTGCGTCATGATCATCTTTAATACTTAGATTAACTGACTGCATATCCCATTTACGCATTTTTCTTGTTTGATTAAACAAATCACTAATTTGATCTGCGATCCTTTGAGCCTTAAAAGATAGATCATTCTCTAGTGATTGTTTTTTGCTTTGAAAGTCTCTCAAAGCCTTTTCTCTTTTGCCCAGTTCCACAATCAACTTATCTAATTTAAGTTGTTTTGCAAATTGGGTAGTTCCAACTTCATCTGCTTTAGCTTGGGCTTTTTCGCAGATTTCTTGTTGTATTTGATTTTGTGCAGTTGAGAATTCATCTCGCACAAAATCTTTATAGTGGTCTGCGTGGTCTTTTCTTAATGGTTGCATGATCGTATTCCTTTCATTTGTTATTAATAAAATAGTTATAGGTTATTATAGGATAGATGTCAAGCCCTAAAAAGAAAAAAATTTTTATTTTTTTATATGGGTGGGCCCCGCCCACATGCTCTTCTCTGGGGTGCGACAATATAGTCCTTGAGTATATAGGATATTATGTTATTGTGTATTTGACTCTGGTTGGTAGTGTTTAGAGTTATAACTTAAAACTATCAAATGTACCTCGTTAAGGCATTTACGGTACGCAAACTTTCCAATGCCTCGCTAGTCTCGGTAGGAATAGACGCATAGTTCGTCTCAATGTACTGAGCCTAGCACTTGAGCCTTGATCTGTCGGAGGGTGTACTAATTCCGGACAGCCCGGCGGATCTAGGGTCAAGCAACAAACGTGACCTAGGCTGAGATGAGGGGTCATCGATATACTAGTAATCTAGTTATGTTCTCTCTCAGTGCTTGACCAAACTTGTGGATTGTAATCTGTCCTATGACTTGTATTAAGTCTCTTGTAGTACGTATGGAGCATACAGTTAAGACAGCGCAACCACAGGACAAAGCCTTGTTGTAAGTTTACTGCTTTTTAAAAAATCAAAACTTTCCCCAGGTCCTGCAGGGTTGTGCAGGACAGCGCAACCACAAGCCACAAGCTCTTATTTTTTTTTTTTTCTTTGGGTGGGTCCCGCCCACAAGCTCTTCTCTAATTTTTTTTCTTTGGGTGGGTCCCGCCCACAAGCTCTCCTCTAGCCACCGCCATCCCCAACCACCTGCCAAGGATAAAGGATATTGTAGGATATGTCAAGAAGTTTATTTACTTATACACAAGAAAGATATCTTGTATTATGTCCCTTAATATCCTATATAAGAGATATAAACAAATAAAGGAGTACAAAATATGAGTCATTTTTATGGAGTAATATCAGACAGCGCAAGAAAAACGCAGCCCACGGCTCGAGGACATCACGGGATCACGGTCGAAGCTCAAAGCTTCCAGGGTAAAATTGTAACAACCTTGAGCAGAGAAAAAGACGGCGACGGTAATTGGGTTGATTATTATGAAGTGTGGAGATATCCACACCAAAGCAGCGGCGGGGATTCTATGCTGCTGGCTAAGGGTAAAATTAAAGAACCTACTGGAGCAACTTTTGATATCTTTGCTGGCGAGTAATTAAATAATTCCTAAAAAGGAACGAGGACCAGGAGTATTCCCCTGGTCCTCGAAGGAAGAAAAAATAAGGGTGGGTCCCGCCCACAAGCACGCACCACAGGGCCAAGATCCGCGATCACAAGACCACAAGCCAAGGATCAAGGAACAAGCTAAAAAAAAAGGGTGGGTCCCGCCCACATGCTCTTCTCTGTTTAAATTTTTTCTAGAAATTTGAAGATTTGTTCTAGGCCCACGGCTACAGGTTCGGGAGAACCGGACAATAAATCTTGGATCTGGGATCCCCCATAAAGTTTTATGGACAAAGGACCGAGGGTCTTTTGCATGATGAAACTATTGCTTGGGTGCTTAATATGAAAGCCAATTTGATGCGGAGAGAAGCAAATTTTTTTAGCTAATTTTAGCTTTAATTCAATAGTGAAAAAGTGCCCAGAAGTATTATAAACCAATAGATCAGGAGTGCCATGTGCAGCACTATTTTCCAGGCGTGTAAATGATAATTTGCAATTATTTTTAATGTTGAACGATTTAATTTCATGCCAAAACTTAGTTTCTTTTTTAATCATTTTCAGGCTAAGTGATGCGCACTAAAGCTAATCAATTTTACCGATAACTTCACCCATATTCCATCTAGATTTATAGGTAGTTAGAATTAATCTATGGGTCTCTCGCACTCCAAATAATTTGTTTTCCATCAACTGAATCTTCTCGATGTCATACATTTGACCATCTGGCATGCAGATTTGAACTCTTGCTTCCTGGCCAATTGGGGACTTTACAAACTTATCCATCGCCATTCTTAGTGTCTTTCCTGTAACCATTATATCTTGAGTATATATCAAAACTATATTATATTGCAAGTATGGGCTTGCCAAAAAGACTAACAGAAAAACAAATTAAATTTGCTAATTTACTCATTGCTGAAGAAGGTAGAAAAACCGCAACAGAATGTGCAAAATCTGCAGGTTATGATGAGAACTCTGCTTATGTCTCTGCAAGCAAGCTCCAAAACCCTCTTCTGTATCCACTTGTTACTCAATACATTGGAAGACTCAGAGCAGAAAAAATAAAAAAATACGACATCACTTACGAAAGGCATATAGCTGAACTAGGTAAAATTAGAGATGAAGCTAGGGTTGCAAAAGCTTGGAGTGCTGCTGGAAATATGGAGATAGCCAGAGGTAAGGCTGCCGGGTTCCAAAATAATAATCATATCCATCTACATAAAGACTTAGATAAATTAGAAGAATCAGAGTTAGATAAGATATTAGAAAAAGCTTTAAAGACTTACAAACCTATCTTAGATGGTAAGGCAGAAGTTATAGAAGCTGAAGAAGTTAAAGAATAATTTTTTTAATCGACTGTATTACTGCGGTAGGGATTATACAAGTATTGCCAATCGTTTCAAAGGTAGGCTTATCCTTATTCAATATATAATCTGAGAATATTCTAGTAATGCCTTTAGTTTGGCTTAACAAATATCCCTTAGACACACAAATAGGTAAGGCTTCTTTTTTTAAATCTTTGGTATTACTCCAGCCCGCATCACCTTCGATATCAAACCATTTTATCTCTACAAATGGATAGGCAGAAATATCATCACCTAAAGATTTGGTATTGAGAGGAATAGTCTTTTTATTTTTAATTCTCTTTTTTGGCATACCTTTTTATAACACCTATAGGTTTTTTTTCTAGGCAACATTTTATCTAAAAAACTTTTCTTATGCGCGCGTACGGGGATGCTAGAAGTGTTGTTTTAAGCCATTTATTGTATTTTGTAACAGCTGTAACACGATTGTAACAGCGTTTTGTTACAAAAATATTGATTAGAAGTGTTGGTATTAGCGAATAATAATGTTTTGAAAGTGATTGTAACCATTGTAACACTGTTTTGGAAATTGAAAAACAAAAAAACTTTTCTGGCAAATAAAGTCTATAGGGAATACTGTGCCTTATTCTTGACATAACTGTTGTATTTTTAACACAACTGTTGTATTTTTGTCACTATATAGCTTCGGGGTCACCATCATAATTTTTTAATTTATCTCCCAAATCATCTTCTTTTAAATTTTTAGCCCCTGGATAATCTTTTGCTTTACCCACATAGAAAATACCTTTGTTCCCTATTGTTTCCTGATTCGTTTCTGTTTTATTCCTAAATATCTCGTTGTAGTTGTGTCTGTAAAGATCTGTGGATATCCTGCTTTTACCATCCCAGTTTTTAGCTTTTTTTAAATTTTCATTAAATTTCTTTTTGCTCATTTTTTTTCTCCCCTCTCTGCATAATATTGCGTAACTCTTTTCCACCATAGCTTTGCGTACTCTCTAAACTCATCTCCTTCTACTCTAAACTCTTGATATACAAAATCTTTTGTACACATTAGAATGATTCCAAACTGTATATTGGTCCCATAGATTTGATTATGAGCGATAGCATATCCAGCCAATTGTAAGAAGTAATCCTCGATCCAAGCTTTTTGTTTAATTTTATTTGATTGTTTAAAGTCTATGATAGCTTCCTTACCTTCGTATATTCCAGCACCATCAGTGGCTCCTGCATACATATCAGGATAAAATAACGTTCCCTCACTACACCATAGTTCGTCTAACTTACCCTCTAATCCCTGGTCCACGATTATTTTTGCCATCTTCATGGCCTGTAATCCGGTCTCTGTCATATCCACGATAAACTTATCATTAAGATAATGTTCAAGAATATTGTGCATGGTAGTTCCTCTGTGGGCCGCGTCTTTAGTTATCTTCTCCGCCGCCTTATGACCTATCCTATCTCTCCAAGCACCCAGTGAGGCTTGTTTCTCAGGGGACTGTGTAGCACTTAGGATAGTAGTTACACTTGGTAATTTTTCCTCGCCTACTAAATAATGTCTCTTACCATCTATAATTTTTCTACTTGAAGTCGGGTAAAAGAATTTTTTTGTTTTCTTAATCATGTATTTTTTCCTTTCCTACTCTTATATAATTTTTCCAATCATCTGGGTTACTATCTCTTTTTTTATCATTACAGGCAACACAACAAAATATAATATTATCGGCTTCATAGGTAAGTCTAGGGTCCCATCTATCTATTGAGATATTTGTTTTGTGCTGACTTTTACGACCTACGTATCCTTTACCTCTAGTTCCCATTCTACTTATAAAAGTAAAAGGTTTCTCACAGTAACTACAAACTCTACCATTAGACTTTGGAAATTTTTCTTTCATCTTAATGATATGATTCATATACAAACGCCACATTTCTTTTTTATCCATAGACTCAGCTGGTTTATGTCCACCATTTTCCTCATAGGTAGGTTTAAACTTACTAGAGATACATCTAGTTACATAACCTCGTTCCGTGTTCATATAATTAAAATCCTTGACGAGTCTTCTAGGGTCATGTGGATTTTTATACCCCATCCTTCTCCAAACAAATTTTGTTTTGTCCTTGGTCCATGATCTCAAAGCCATATAACTTTAATACATCTCTAATGAGCTGCATATTGTATTTAGGAAAGTCATCGAAAACAAATCTAGCAACAGGAGCCGTTCTGTTAGCAAACCAAATACACTCAGTCATTACATCTTTAGTCATGTGAGGACCATCGAAATGAACAAAAGAAT
>Ga0209634_1001849_pt1 | contig 15135 bp, 12 predicted proteins | sample LinPmetageLP40_FD_184043 | JGI IMG/M metagenome (GOLD analysis project Ga0209634, IMG submission 184043) | Marine viral communities from the Pacific Ocean - LP-40 (SPAdes) (version 2) | ecosystem: Environmental > Aquatic > Marine > Oceanic | place: Pacific Ocean | collected 2010-08-26
AACCATCATATATAAAATTATCTTCAATCGTGTTAGTATATTGTGTTCTTGGAAAAGCTGGAATACTTATGCTACCACTACGACCAACTCTTGCACTTTTATTATTAGTAAATTGAAATTCATTTTCACTAGATACACAAACATATTCTCTTTCATAGATTGTTTGACTGGCTTTAAAATCAACAGTAAAACCATCACTACCCTCAAGGCTTCCCACCGTAGAATATGAACCAGTATCGGTTATAACAATTAATCCATCACTATAAAAAATATTACCAACCACACTACCACTATTAGTGGCAGTTGGTGCTCTATTTGCATAACTTGCAGAAAAAGCTGTATCATATATATTTCCTCTACCGTCATCTCTTAATATAAAAGTTGACGATAAACTATTATCTGTTATTTCAACGGAACCAGGTTTTATATATTCACCATAAAATTTTTGAGGTAATGATATTACATTAGCAGTATTATGTAACTGTCTTGTATGTGGTCTTCTTAATTTTATCGAAGATGATGGTGTTTGTAAATGATTGATAGAAACATATTCATTAATTGCATTAGAAGATGTTGGAACACCTCTGATATAATCAATATAACCTCTCATATTACGAATATCTTTATAATATAAAGTATTTATCATATGATAAGTTGGTATTTTATAAAAAACACTTCCTGATATTGTTTTACTTGAAGCTGTGGATATAGAGAAACCATAAAGACCACTATCAGTACCACTTGTTATTGGTACAGAAAAAACTCCACTTCCACTATCTGTATCAGTAAATGAAAAGCTTTTGTGTACTTGAAAGGATGATAAAGATATATCGTTAGGTTCAAGATTTTTCCTGAATGACATATGTTAACTCCTTTTAGAAATCAAGTTTGACTTTTATAAGAGCTTCCCTCGATCTTGATTTTATAATCGGTTTACTTAATTTTGCAATGGCTAATAATTCATTATCTGAATTATACAACCCAACAGAAGTTATGAAAGTCTTTGGGTCTGTTTGTAATCCAGATATAATTCTTTTAACACCTGCAACTGACTCTGTATAAAAAGTTTCATTTGTTGTAGCGTTAAAATCATTAGCAGTTGCTCTTACAAAATAGTGACGAGATGTTATTTGTTCTTGTCGTTTAGCTTGAAAATATTTACCAAGTTTTACTGCGTCGAAGAGTTTACGTGCATTTCCACCAGCAAAGTTTGAAGTGGTTGATATAGTTAAACCCAATTCACCTGGTGATTCAAGTCTATTTGAATTTAATATAATAACACCAATTGATGGGTAGAATGTTCCATAAGAACCACTAAGAGCATCAACTGTCGCAGTATCTTTTATTGTAGTTCCACCGACTAAACTACCACTAACAACATTAAATTCAGGAGCAAAATTTCTCCTTGTTGTATTTCCGCCTTTATTTGTAGATGAATCGTCAATTAATTTAACCACGTTATCAGTTCCTGCACTTGCAGATAAATGTAATTCCCAACCACCTGGTTCTAAAGATTCTCGAATTCTAGCTCTGTTAACAGATAAAGCAAAAATATCATCAGCAGTAAAAGTACCGAATTTAAATTTATCTGTTTGTGGTGGGTTTATCATATTATTAAATTGTCCGTACACTGCTGCTGCTGGTCTCTCACCTGCCACACCAACTCCACCTAAAGAACCACTACCCGCGTAGTGACCGTATGCGACTCCAAACTGAACTGATGCTGATGCATTTCCAGTTGGGTTATATCTGTATACATCAAGACTGTAATCTCCAGTACTACCACTTTGTACAGTAGAGTTAAAAAATGTAGTTATTTTTGATGCACCATCTTGGAAAACACCTGATGTAACAACTGCTACATCTGATATTACATCATCACCTGTAAATTCTCTATATAATGCCATATTATTTTATTCCTTTAAAATTATTTTCTGGTCTATGTGGGTCTTGGGGGTCTACCACTACCAGCTGAATATCCAGCTCCTGTTGACCCACCAGTCATTGCTTGTGCTGCTGTTAGTCCACCTGGATTAGTAACGTTCTCAGGTGCGTCTGGTGACGTTGTACTACCTGGGTCTGCAGCTACTTGTACTGAAATAACATTTGCAAGTCCTGTTTGATTACCAACAATTCTTACGGTAGCAGTTCCAGCCTCTGATATAGACTGAGCATTTATTTTAACATCTTTACCAATTTTTGATTTTTGAGCTGGTGAACCATCAAATCTTATAATGTTTAAATTAGAAATAGAAAATGTATATGTTTCTTCAGGCCCACCAACAGTTGCAGGTGCAATTGAAATTGGTGTTTGTTGTTCAACGTTTGAATAAGTTAAACTATCTATTTGTAGTTTAGCACCAGCCAATGATTGATTTACGAGAAAACTATTAAAACCAGCTCTATTTGGAACTGCTTCAAGTAAGTTCATATTTTCTATTACCGATCCATACGAATCTGTTCCGTTTGGGTGAGTTACATCATACAAAGTATAATCTACCTCCTCGTCACTAAGTGCAAATTTACTAATTGCAAAATTACCACCCTGTGAAAGTATTTGTCTACCTCTACGAGTTAGTATAGCATCTACTGTTACTGTTGAATTGTCTAAAAATCCCATATTTTATCTCCAAAGATTTTGATTATGTTATAACTTATCTAAATATAAATATCTATAACAAAAGTTTTTAATATATTTTTTTATGTATCGTCTACCACATTAATATCACCAATGACACCATCTGCTGGAACAGCTACTGTTGGTGAACTTCTGGTTGTAATTATTGGTAATGTACCATCTAATGTTGTTTCAATTGTATTTTTAACACCTTCATAAAAACTATTATTGAATGCAGTTATGTCTGTATATCCTGTGTCTACATCTGTATGTGCTAAAGACTTAGAAGTGAAAAAGTGTAAAAATCCATTTTCATCTGTATCTGTATATAGTCTATTACCAGCGCTTGTTGTTTTTCTATTACTCTTTTCATATTCAGCTGAACTTGTATAGAAAAAATTATATATTTGATTTCCATTTGTTGGTATTTTTTTATTTTCTATAAATGAACTTGTAGCTTCAGTAAATGCTTTATTAGGGCCACCAAATTTAGCAGAACCACTTATGTAAAAATTTCTATCACTAAAATTATCATTAGTTGCAAATCTATACAAAGATGGAGTTCTAAATGTATCAGTGCTATCTATTTCTCCTGTAAAATTAGGAAATTCCGTACCAACTATTATAACTGAACGACTGGCTTCATTTTCAGGTTCTAATACTGATAAATTAATTGTTTTTTCATAATACGGTTCAGTTTTAACTGGGTTATTTCTTTGTACTGGTGATTTAGGTCTTTCAAATATATTACCTTCAATTAAAGTTCCCATATTAGTTTTTGCTCTAGCTGGTATCACCTTTTGTAATTGTTTAAATATATTTTGATCATAAAATTTTATCAACCTAATATAATCAAAAAAGTTATTACCACCAGTATACTTCTGAAAGTATTTATCAGATACACTTTTTAACGAACCATAAATTTCATCAAAATTATCTCTTGGGTCACCAATGAACTGATTAAAATCAAGATTTGCAAATGATGATACAATATCTTCATTAATTACATCAGTAGGTGAAAAGTATATTCCTAACTTTGGTGAATCTAAAGGTGCATAATCATTAGAACTAAAATCAGCTCTTTTATCTACTGACAATGAAGCACCACTACCACTTAAAAAATTATTTTCTATTCTAATCTTTGTGGCCATTCTACGATTAGGGCCGTGATTTGGTATAATAGTTTTTGTTTTATCTACAACGGATTCAAATGTATTAGCTCCACTAAACCCTTGAGCACTACCTGTCTGTGTATAAGTTTGATTAGCACTTGTATCTCGTATAGATGCGTTAGTAGCTAAAGTTGTATTATCATCAAAACTAAATCTTCTAACTAAATTGGTATAAGAAGATGAAACACTATTTCCAATATATGACTTTGGAGTAGCTACGTGAACATCAAATTTATCTTCATCCAATGGTTCAGTCCATAATCTAAATTCCATCATTGAACCAGATAATTTATTTGCTCCAAATGATGTAGTACTATTACCACCAATAAACAAGTCACCACTACCTGTCCAAGCTGCGTTATATGATTGTGATACCGAACTTGATATTATAAGATTAGATTTTGATGATAATCTAATTCTATCCATTCCAGCATCATATTTTTTTACAAACAAATCATAACTAAATGCATCACCAATTGCATCTGTATTAGCTGAAACTTTTCTTAGAGATGCATCGTCAAACAAAATAGAACTATTTGGTTTACGATTTTCAAAACGAATACCTAACTTTACAGTATTTGCAAACTTTATAGTTTTTTTAACTTGTATCTGTTTCCACTCGGTTTCATTTAAACCAATATTTTGAGATGATTTAATACCACCATTAATTGTATTGTAATCAAATTCTTGAGTCCAATTTACTACTTCTTCATTTGAGTCTAATTCAAATAAATTTATACTAGCTAATGAATCAACTTCACTACCTGATGCTTTTGCATACACACTAAACAAATATGTCTCACCAACGGCAACAGTAGCCAAACTAGCCGTATTTCCTGGATAAAGAGTTGGGTCTGGATTTCTATGAAAATATGTATAAGATGTATTATCAGTAGATGTGTTAGAATGTTTTAAACTTTTTGTACCTGTTCTAGCTACATTTGAACTACTAACAATTTCAATACTACCAAACTCTGCACTATTACTACCAGTTATAAATGGTGGATTAAATAATCCTGCGTTAGAACTAACTTCAAATGATGGAAATGGAAATAATTCTGTATTTATTTTTGATTTTCTTAACATTACAGAATGATACTCACCGTCAAATACTGGTAATAATGATGAACTAACTTCCTTGTATCCAGAAGAACCAGATAACATAAATGAAACTGTACCATTATTATCCGTAGAACCATTATCTTTTAATCTAATTGCCCACTTATCATCTTTTTGAACCAATACTTGATTAGAACCTGATAAAGACCTAAATCTAAATTCAATTGTTTCAGGTTTTCTACTACTATTGGTGTCATCTACCCAAGTTGTTTTTATATGTTGACCTGCTCTGAATCCTAAAGCTCGTGTAAACTTTCTTGCAATTTCAAATTGTGCTTTCTGATTATCTTTTTGTATTCCACCATATTCACGAACTCGTAATATACTTGATGGTATACCATAACAATTTATTATTGCCTTTATTGAACCAATTGTTCCCTTTGATTTTAAAATATATGGCATACTTGAAATTAATCTTTTTGTTATTTCTTTTGAAACATCACCTTCTGGTGGTGAACTTAATGAACCTGAAGTATAAAGAGAATATGTATCACTTCCCCCTGATGTTGTTGATTTTTGTCCAAAACCAAACCTACTTAATTCTAATAAATCTTTTCCATCTTGTGTATCCCAACCTAAAGATTTTGCTATGTTAAAAACTAAATCTTTTGAAAAACCCTTTGATAAATCACTTTGTCTATCTGTTATTTCAGATATGTTTTTAGTGTACAACCAAAGTTCATCAAATTGTTGTCCAACCATATCCATAAAATCTAAAAATTGTTCATTACCTACATCTTCTCTAACGTGGTCTGGTAATAAGTTTACTAACCTATTTGGATTATCAGTATCATAAAGTGATGCAGAATAAACTTGACCTAACTTAGTATTTACAGCACCGTACCAGCTTGTAAATAAAGCATTAGAAGAACTTACAGGAACAAATGGGTCTGCAAATGTTCCACTACCAGTTTTTGGAAATGACGCATCATAAAAAACACCAATAGAACTTGAGACATAAGACGAACTTATATTGTAAAGATAAGTTTCATATCCATCAAAATTTGATTTTACATTTCTTACTTTATTTTCAAAATCAGCAGCTTCAGATGAACCACCTGTAATTGCTGCTTTGGATGAACTTTGTGCAGTGTAACTTTCTATTAATTCTAATTTGTATTTAAAATTTGATAACCTTTTTTCTGCAGAACTAAAATTTACATAATTTTCATAATTAGAATAATCTGCATTTAACTCAATTGGTTGTTGACTACCAGTTAAATACTTATCTAATATTTGATTTTTTAAACTTTTTTTTGTTGTTACTAAATCATTAAAACTTTTTAATTCAGTCGCACGATTTGTTATTGGTGAATCAACATTAACTGATTCTGGAGTTTTTAAAACTAATACACCTTCATCTTCTTGAGCATATGGAACTAATTCAACGGTTTCTGTAAGTTGTGGTAATATTTCACGAACAACAAACATTTGACTTCTTTCTTCTATGTCATCAGGTAAGGGTTCATATAATTTAAATACTGCAGAGTATGGTGATTGATTAAAAACTTCTCTATCGGTTTTAACATTAGTAATTAATACTTTATTATCATCACCAAAATTTAAAAATGTATTTAAATCTAAAATATCATTTACTTTATATCCAATTGTTACGCTGTTAAATAAACTATTTGGTGTTTTCTTTTCACCATTAGTAAAATTTACTCTTTCTGAAAATTGATTCCAAGTTTGTGTTAGACTAATTTTATTACCATCAATAATATTTTCAATTGATGAAACAAAAGGTGCTAGGGTTTCAATAATATTTTCATCTTCAGGATTCACATCAGCTGCTAATCCTGTTATAGAAATATCAGCGACTTCTTGTTCATCTTCACCAGTAATTGTAGTAACATAAAATCTATAGATACCTGCGTTATCGCCCCAAGTTGATAATTTTGTAGTGAGTGATTTATTACTCGCATTATTTAAACCCTGAACAGTATTACCATTGGGTGTTTCTACATTCCAATCAAAAACTTTTTGTATAGGTGTATCTCCAGGTATGGCATTGTATGCATCATTAGTTAACTCTATTTTAAATTGTTTATCTAATTTTATAGAATTATTAGAGTCATCTACTCCTGATATTATTTTTATTTTTCCGGCCATGGTTATTCCGATTTAATACAACACGGTATAAGTATTGATTTTGCTATACCATCTGATGCTCTTTCTATTGTTAATTTAACACCAAACCTACAATCTTCTGAATTTAAATTAATTGTAATTTCTTTTAAATCTGTACCTGATATTTTTAAATCATTTGCATTATTTATAGTAACATCCGCTGTAGTAAGTTTGTCGTAATTATCAGAACCATCTTTATCATATCCTGATATTTCCCAAGTGTATTTGAAAGTTGTCTGTTGTGGTTTAGCAGATATACTTTTTAAAGTTACTGCTACTGGTTGACCAGTAATATAACCGTAAGTCGGAAGATTATATGTGTCCACATCCACATATTTTATACTTAGTAATCCTTGTGGGTCATCATCGTAATATGCAATATTACCGGTATCTGTAGGTGAATCACTTTCTAATAAATCTTTAAAATAATTATATGCAAATTCAAAATTCCTATCACCTTTTTCATATCGACCACTACTATCATCTGATATTATAAAACGTGGGAAAACTTCAATTGATTCTATTTCTTCTGCACGAGCTTCAGTTGGGTCTGGTGGTGTTAAGTCTACTATTGATTCTATAAAAGCACCATTTAATGATACAGTTCCACCAATAGCTTGATTTGGAATATTGACATTTTCATTAAATACTAATGATAAAGAATCACCAGCTAAACTAGTACCTTGTGCATCAACTTGAAATTTTGCACCACTTGAAATATTTATTCTTTTTTTACTTGTTTGAACTTTTAAAAAATCACTAATATATTTACCATCTGATATATTTTGTGGAACTACCCTAATTTCAGTTCTTGATGGTGATATTTCTTGAATAAAATATTTATTCTCTTTAACAAATAAATTCACTGCAGTATCAGAGTGTTCTGTTCCTGACATTAATCTTCCACCATCCATTCTGTGAAAATCTGTATATATTATGCCATCTGAATCCACTAATAGTGTTTCATCTGAACCAGCTAATTTTCTTAAAAAATTATATTTGACTACATATCTTCCTCTGTCATATCCCATTTTTCGTAGAATAGTTCCTGTGTTTAATTTTATTGCACCATCAACAAAATAATAGTCATCAACATCAGCTATTGAACTTTCTAAAAAATTATCATTAGTATCATATATTAAAACCTCAACATAATCATTTGGATTGGTAGAAAAATCACCACCAACATATCCATAACTAGGATTATTTAGTGATATTGTTTTACCACTATCTAATACCTCTATGTCCTCTTGTTTTAATCTTAGTTCCATTATTCTATTGGCTCCCCGTCTGGTATTGAATTTAACTTATCTTCACTTAAACTTTTAAGTTGAGAAAAAGTTTTACCTAAACCATAAAACTCTCCTATATTTCTAAATTCTCTTTTTTGATTATCTTCTACCAACCACCTGTCTTGACTTGTTGGGTCTTCGTTTGTTAAAACATTACCATTTGATATACCATTTGGTAACTTATCAGAAACAACATCCTGACTTAATTCTGTAATACTTCTATCAATAAGTTTATTTGCTAAGTTACTTTGGTCTATTGGTTTATCAACAGGTAAAATGGGATTATAAACTGGATACGAAAAATTATTTATAGATTTTGAGTTATTTATTTCTTCTTGAGATACAAAATTTTTATAGATACCATCTGCATCAACTATTATTGTTTCACTACCAAGTGTGGTAAATATATCTTCATATGAATATAAGATATTATTTTCATCTCTAAAATTAATTTCAGCAGAGGCAGACATTTTATTTAAATATTCGTATCTTAAACCATCTCTAAAATCAGTATAGAAATCTAAATTTTCTATTTCATTTTTTGTGTAAGGCATTATAACGAAACCTTAAATGTAAATCCTTCATCAATAAAAGTGTTGGTTTCATCTGCAGTTCCACTACCACTTACAATTTTATATTGAAGTGTATAGTATCTTTCTGGTTGATAACCATTCATCCAAACATTAAAATAATTTCCTGTTGAATCACAACTTACTTTAGAACCACTTCCAAATGGTACAACTACATCATCTGTTTCTGCATCAACTATGGAATAAAAAGCTCCATCACCTGATGTGCTTCCACTTGGTAAATACTTTACTGTTAAATTACTTGGTGTTGTTGAATATGTTTTTGCTGGAAATCTCGTTCTACCAACAAGTCTAAATTTAGCTTTAGAATTTTCTTTATATTCAGGTCTTAAACCTTTCATATAAATAACCAAATCTTCTAATTCAGTTGAATTTAATGCTGATAAAGAACCAGTTATCCATCTTGAATCATCCCAAACTGCTTCTAATGTTGGTGGGTATTTTGTGTGAGTATCACTTGAGAAAAATGATAAATTACCAAAACGATCTGTACTACCTTCATCTAAAGACGAAGATGTATTTCCAACACTACCACTTCTTTTTACTATAAATCCATTGTTGGGTATTGTTCCAGCAATCCACTTACTTACAATATCAGTAACATTCATTCTAACATCTTTAGTTTTTTTATTAAAAGACATAGACGCTTCAAATCCAGGGCCTTCATACCAATTACCACCTGAAGCTGATATTGGTGGTCTCCAAAGAGTGCTTACAGTAGCACCATCTCTAAAGTTCCAACTAGCACCTTCAGTTGTTATAGGGTTATCATAAGTACGACCATCACCTTCAACCCAAGAACCACTAATTGGGTATGCGTATAAACTTTGAGAAGTTGCTAATGCTGTTGGATTAGCATCAAAAAGATTTAGAAAAAATGAACTTGAAGCAGGAACTGGCCCCACTGCAGGAATTAAACCACTTGAAATTGAACCTGATATATAGTTTGTATCAAATGAAATTAAAATTCTTGAAACTGATATATTTTCACCAGAAGCTGGAACATTTTTTTGAACTTCTAAAACTTCGTCTAAACCAGCGTTTAAACTTGAACTATTTTCATATAATGTTGTATCTTTTGTTGCGAATTCGAAATAATGCATTTATTATTCTCCTGGCCCTAAGTTATCACCAACAACTTTACCTTTAATATCTGAATTACGATATTTTACTTCAAATATACTTGGGTCTAATGCTGTATATATTACACCATTAATCGTTGCGGATTTAATATCAAAAACGTTTCCTGAATAACCCTCTGATGGTTTGTATTTGTTTGTAATAACAATTGGTAATACCTCTGGATTATTTTCTTCTGGTGGAACAACTGAAGATACACCATCTACTAAAGATAATTGATATATTATATCAGATAGAACTATTGGTTGTCCAATTTGCCAGTTTTTTATATCAAAGAAATCTTGAACGACACTTACACATCTAAGTAGAACATCGTTTTTATTAAACCCAACCTTTGTTAATATTGCAAAGTCTACTGATATATCAATTATATAAGCATCCTTTATATTTACTGCATCAGTAACAAGTCTAAATTGAGAAAGGTATGTTTTTAAATTTTCTTTAACAGTAGGTGATAGTTGTGTCAAGTTTCCACCTGAGTCATAACCAAGTGTATACATATTCATCGCTAGTGGATTTGGTATTCTTGATACTTGTAATGCTTTTAATGTTTTTCCAATATCATCTGCATTAACTTTTCTATTTAAATCATCTAATTCAAATGACTTACTTAATTGGTCATCTTGTACTAAGTGAACTTTTGCAATGTTACCAAATTTTGCTGGAAGAGCATATGCTCTAACAATATAATCTTCTTTTGTTACTGACCTCTGTTGTGATTGAAAATAAGCTAATGCATTTTCTCTCACTTCCCTAACACTTTGACCACCAGCACCACCAGTTGCAGGTTTTGGATTTGAAAAGGCTACAGAATTTTTTGCAGTTTGAACTACTCCAGCAGTTAGCAAAGCATCTTGTATTTCAAATGATATTGAACTCAACTCATTGACTTCACCACTATTAACGTTATCACCGATACCACCACCGTGTGAATATTTAATTGTAAGTGTTGTGCTTGATGGAGCTAATCCAAATGTTTTTGTGTTTAAAAAATTACTTGGGTCAAATGCTTTATTTAAATGACTTGGACTACCAGGTAAGCTAGAACCAACGGAATCTGGATTTGGTATAATTTCTTCATCAGGATTATTTGATATACCAGCTCCAAATCTTAAAACTGTTTCATCGTTATCGTTTATATATGTTGTAAATCTACGAGAAGTTTTTTTCAACTTTAAAATATAAGGTGAAGTGTCTCTATTAATAACTGAAGTAGGATCGTTTGTAGAGTTATTTTCTACCTCATCAAAAATTGTATCTCTTGCAAGAGAATCAACTTCATACCAAATACCACCATCACTATCTGTACATGATATAATTTCTATAACATCTTCATTACCTAATTTTATTTGAGAATACTTTTGAGAAGCTCCAAATGAAAAGAACTCTGTTGCAATATCACCACTTTCGGCTTTAACTTGTTTTTTTAATAAATACTTTGTTGGTGTTCCACTATCACTTTCAAATATTGTAGCCACACGTGGACTTGATGGTGTATCAAATTTAAAACTAACATCATCTAATGTTCTAAATGTTGTGCCTGTTGATGATGCTTTTATTGTAACTCCCGCCTTTACTGTAAGTGCATATCTATAATCTGGATTACCATTTAAAGCTGGAATTGTTTGGAATACATCTAAAACTACATTAGATGGTGAAGTTACTTTTGGTTTATAACCAAATGATTGTGCTATATTATAAACATTTCTTTTTTCTTCTGCATATGCAAGAAGTGATTCTCTAAATTGTGAATCAACATAATATGAGAGAACATCACCAACATAAGATGCCATTTCAATAAACATCATACCTGGTGAAGATTCATTAAAATCATTATAAGTATTTGGAAAATAAACTTTAGCAAACTCAATTAAATTATCTCTAAAATCACTAAAATCTTTATTAAGATAATTTACTTGTTTTACCATATTCTTTTTTGTACTTGTTCTTGCCATTATAAATTCCTACTAATAGTTTCCTTGTGCACTTGAGACACCAGCGTCTAATGTTATCTGTTGTTGTGTTGTAGCGTTTAATGTAGTAGAATATTCTATTTGTACAAATACTTTACCCTTATCACCCTCTTCAGTTAAAGTAGTAACTTCTTGTATATTAATATAAGGTAACCAAACACTTACAGCTCTAATTACTTCTGCTTTAATATTAACTGGTAATTCTTCATCTTGTTGTTCAAAACAAAGGGCTCTCAATGTACTACCAAATTGTGGCTGATTTACCCGTTCACCTATATGAGTTAATAATAAATTTCTTAAATTATGTAATGATTGTTCTAAAGAATTTTTTGTCATAGCAAAATCATTGAACGCATCCCCTCTAAGTGGGAAAGATAAACCAATTGTGGTATTTGGATTCAAATCATTTTCTTTTGCACTTGCCATTATTTACCCTTGTTATTCATAACCTTCATTAAACTACTATAATCTCTTGTTAAAGCATTTGTTATATGTTCTGGTACTTGTTCTGAAGATACTCCAGCTTTTTTAAATGTGTCAACAGCTACCATATCACGTTGAACTTCTTCTGGTGCACCATAACCCATCATTTCAGCCATTTTAGTTGTATCAAATGCTGCACCACCCATAGTTGGATATTCAGACTTATCACCTTGTATACCACCAGCCGTTTCATTTAAAACTTTATTTAAAGCTTCGTTTTTTGAAAATTGTTGTTTTTGTTTTAATTTTTGTTTTTTAAGGGGTGAAGTAGTTTCTTTTTCAGATAATATGTCTTCTAACTTAATTGACTTATTCTCTTTTATAAATATCTTTTTAACTTCTTTTTTAACTTCCCTACGGACAGCTTCTTGTATTATTTTTACAAGTTCTTTTTTGGTCATAATAACTCCTATACTGTTTTAACTTTATCACTTAGATACGATGAATTATTTATAGCATCTGTAAGTTTTGTATTTTGTTTTTGTAATTCTATATTAGTTTGTGTTAACTCAGCCGATCCTTTTACATCACCCGCGTTTGTTTTTACAACAATTTCAACTGTATTTGTTTTAATTGCTTGTTCGTTTGTAGAAATTGTTCCTTCAAACACTACATCAAGTAATTTTTTTAATTCATTACCTTTTACAACTGGCTCTAAATTACCACTAATACCACTACCTAATCTAATATCATTTCCTTTAATAAATATACCATCACTCTTTATTAGCACTTTTTTACCCTTGATTTCTTCTCCATCAAAAGTTGTTTGTTGAAATGGAACTCCATTTGATATAAGATAGATAGAACTATCATCAGTATCTATATTTTCAGATTTCATTTCTGAAGTATCTCTATCATTAACTCTTAGTTTTATATTTGGTGAATTATTTTTTTTGTTTCTATCAAAATGAATTGATTGACCCATTCTACCTTCAAATAAAGTACACCCCTCTGAAATTTGTATTGGTCTTACAGGTTTTGTTTTAAAAGTTCCATCTGCAGAATATGTTGTTTTTGGATCGTAAGTACCACTTATACCAGGCATAGAATTTTCAGTAACGTTGCCTTTACGATTTAAAATTGCTGTATAGAAATGTTGTCCATTATATTCTGAAGCAATCACGTGTTCACCAACTACTGGAACTGTCAATACAGCCGTCTGAACTGGTCTTAGAATAACTGCAGGTTGACTTGGATCGTTGATAAAAGTTCCTGTGACACTACCTCTATTTAAGGGGTCATCAGTAATAATACCTGTCACTTCGAATGATTCAGTTTCGTGAAAATCATATTGTGATGCGTCAATACATTGTTTTATATAAGAGCTGATTTGAGATGGTGTTGGTAATCTACCAAAACTAATATCTGGTATTTTGAAAAGTCTTTTTACCCTGAACATTTAATGTACCTTATTTACTGATTCTATTTTATTGTGGATATTGTCTGATTCTTGTTGTAAGTCTTTTATAGTATCTTCCATACCAGAAAGTAGTTGTGTTTTTTCTTCCTCTGATAAACCATATTCATCTTCTGAACCTACTTTACCTTCCGCTGAAATAAGTCGTTGCACGATACCAGCCATCTTAACAAGTTGGTCATCGTTCTTTACATTTATCTCTAAATACTCTTTAATCATAGGTACTATCTGCACTGCAGTATCACCATCCTTGATAAACTGAACAAGTTCTTTTGTTAGCACTTCTAATTGTTTGCGATTAAACGTTGTATTGTCGTAAATGTCTTTAAATAATGATGATAGTGATTTACCATCAAAGATTTCATAATCTATAGCCATAGTTCACCTAATTGTTTTTACCTAATAATAAATATAATATAACTGAAAAACCTTTGTATATAAATATATATTGAGATTTATTATTTGTTAACAATATATTTATTCTTGAGGGTTACTCGGTTCTTTAATTTACTGAGTAATCCTTTTTTTTCTAACAAACGGGAGAAAACCAAATGAAGGAAATCGTAACAACATTCAAGGGATGGATTGATGACTTAGGTCATTTAATGTTATCCTTTGTAGCCATAGGAGCTGTGTCTGAAGTAATATTCGGAACTGGCATCTTTGGTGTTAATGTTATAGGTAACCTCACATCCATCATTAATGGGTTCGGCGAGTCGGGTTTCGCTGGGCTTGTCGCCTTGTTGGTGCTGGTGGGTTTATTTCGAAAGTAGGACGAAATAGTTCTACATTCCTACAATCAATGTAGAGCAGCAAAAAAGGGAAGTGAAAACTTCCCTTTTTTTGTTTATATGAGGGCCAGAGACAGGATTCGAACCTGCGACATTCTCATTACAAGTGAGATGCTCTACCAACTGAGCTACTCTGGCTGCCGACTATATTCAGTTATAACCTATTTTGTAGCCGATAGGAGAATCGAACTCCTGTTGCCAGGATGAAAACCTGGAGTCCTAACCACTAGACGAATCGGTCATTGTGGAGCTGACAGGGTTCGAACCTGCGACCTACGCAGTGCAAGTGCGTTGCTCTCCCAACTGAGCTACAGCCCCATAGCGGTGACGGATAGGAATCGAACCCACCTGTAGTATTAACTACTACACAACGGTTTTGAAGACCGAGAAGAGCACCAGCTACATAAACGT
>Ga0209634_1001852_pt1 | contig 15127 bp, 7 predicted proteins | sample LinPmetageLP40_FD_184043 | JGI IMG/M metagenome (GOLD analysis project Ga0209634, IMG submission 184043) | Marine viral communities from the Pacific Ocean - LP-40 (SPAdes) (version 2) | ecosystem: Environmental > Aquatic > Marine > Oceanic | place: Pacific Ocean | collected 2010-08-26
GCGCGGTAAGCGGAATGAATATCTTGTTGAAGTACGGCGGGCCGACGGAAATTCGCCCCATGCCCATCGAATCGGCAAGAATCGGGTACAACGTGCCCAGCAGCACCCCAGCCGCGGCGACCACAAGAAAGATATTGTTGAGCAGCAGCAGGCCTTCGCGCGACAGCGCCGACACCGGCTCGCCACCGGTTTCGAATTTCGGCGCCCGTATCGCATACAGCAACAGCGATCCGCCAACCACGATGGTGAAGAACGCCAGAATATAGATCCCTCGCGCCGGATCCGTCGCAAACGCGTGTACGGAGATCAGTACGCCGGATCGCACCAGAAAAGTGCCAAGCAGCGACAGCGCAAACGCCGTGATCGCCAGCAGCACGGTCCAGCTCTTGAATATGCCGCGTTTTTCGGTGACTGCCAGCGAATGGATCAGCGCAGTGCCGACCAGCCAGGGCATGAACGAGGCGTTTTCCACCGGATCCCAGAACCACCAGCCGCCCCAGCCAAGTTCGTTATACGCCCACCAGCTGCCAAGCGTGATGCCGACCGTCAGAAACACCCAGGCGGCGGTAGTCCACGGCCGTGTCCAGCGCGTCCAGGCGCTATCCACGCGGCCGGTAATGAGCGCGGTGATCGCGAACGCAAACGCTACCGAGAAGCCGACATAGCCCATATAGAGCATCGGCGGATGGATGACCAGACCCGGATCCTGCAGCAGCGGATTCAGGTCACGGCCCTCGCCCGGTATCGGGAACTCACGGGCGAACGGGTTGGATGTGAACAGCGTGAACAACAGAAAGCCGACGCTTATCGAGCCCATCACCGCCAGCACGCAGCTGGCCACCTCGCGCGGGAGGCTGCCGCTGGCGGCAGCCACCGCAAGGCTCCAGCAGGACAGCATGAGCATCCACAGCAGCAGCGAGCCTTCATGGGCGCCCCAGACCGCAGCGATGCGATAGAACCACGGCAGATGCGTATTCGAATTGGCTGTGACATAAGCCACGGAGAAGTCGTTTGCGTAGAACGCAAAGGCAAGCGCCACAAATGCGATCGAGATCATCACGAACTGGCCAATCGCCGCCGGCGCGGCCACGGCCAGACAGTCCGCGCGATTGCGCACCACGCCGTACAGCGGCACCACCATCTGGATGATCGCCAGACCGAGCGCCAGGATGAGCGCAAAATGTCCGAGTTCCGGGATCATAGAGCCGCCTGTATATCGGGCTTCATGTTGGTGGGCATGCAGCTCACCCCCTTGGCGTCTTTCATGGCGTCGGCGACGTCGGGCGACATATAGTTCTCGTCGTGCTTGGCGAGCACCTCATCGGCCATGAAGTTGCCGCTGCGATCGAGCTTCCCGTAAGCAACAATGCCCTGCCCTTCACGAAACAGATCCGGCAACGTGCCCTGAAAACTTACCGGCACGCTGGCCTCGCAGTCTGCCAGGGTGAAGCGCACCATCAGATCGTCGCCATTGCGACGCACCGACCCGTTCTCGACCAGGCCGCCGATACGAAAACGGGTCTCGGGCGGCACCTTGCCGGCAGCGATTTCGCTGGGCTGATAGAAATACAGCAGGTTCTGGCTGAAGGCAGTCAGCGCCAGCGCAACGGCGGCGGCAAGGCCGACAAACAGCCCGCCGACCAGCAGCAGGCGACGACGTCGAGTTCTAGTCATCGAATTCCTCTCTGCGAATACGGCGCACCAGACGGCGATGCGCCATCACGGGGATGATGATATTACCGAGCACAACAACGGCCGCGATGCCGTAGCTGCTCCACACGAACGACGCATAGCCACCCATGGCCCAGAATTGCTGCCAGCTCTCATGCATTGGAAGTCATTCCCAGCATCCGCCCAACCCAGCGACTACGCCGCTCGCGCCAGAGCAGTTGCACACGCATCCCCCACAGCGTGAGCCAGCCGAACATCAGCGTGAAGCCAAGCGCGGCCGACAGCAGCGGAATCAGCATGTCCATTTCCATGGCCGGCTTGCCGAAGCGGGTCACGGTCGGGCCTTGATGAAGCGTGTTCCACCATTCAACCGAATAATGGATGATCGGTACGTTGATCACGCCGACCACCGCCAGCAGCGCACAGGCGCGTGCCGCCGTGCGCGGCGAGTCGATAGCGTTGTGGAGAGCAATCACACCAAGATACAAGAACAGCAGAATCAGCTCCGAGGTCAGGCGCGCATCCCACACCCACCAGGTACCCCACATTGGCTTGCCCCATATGGAGCCGGTCACCAAGGCCAGAAACGTAAAGCTCGCACCTACAGGGGCGGCCGCGATGATATAGATCTCGGCAAGCTTGAGCCGCCATACGAGCGCGACGAATCCCGCAGCGGCCATGCTTGTATAGCCGAACAGCGACAGCCAGGCGCTGGGCACGTGGATATAGAGGATACGAAAGGCGTCGCCCTGCTGATAATCGGCAGGCGCAATCACCAACCCTGCATAGATGCCATAAGCGGCGAGCAGAACGCCGGGCACCGCCAGACAGAGCGCGATGGGGCGGCTCACACGATAGAAATACGGCAGCGAACCGAACGTGTGCAGCCAGCGCATGAATCGGGACTTGGCCAAACCGCTAAGCGCCCGACGCCGGTGACAACAGGCCGACCAACACGGATCGCAGCTTAGGAACTCTGATGATCTGGCTCATACACACAACCGCGCCGGCCGGCGCATCTCCTCGCTTTGTTATGTCGCACGCCGCGTCGCCGCGTCATGCCTTCACGATTTTTTGACAGCAGAAACCGAGACTTGATCCCTCGATACGCCGATTTATTCCAGGCTTATACGCAAAGCTGCCGCGATTGCCCACGGCGCTGCAGTAATGCTCAGCGCCAGCAGCGCCGCCAGCAGATAAAGCGCGCCCGCGTAGGGCAGCCCCGCAATCGCTGCTCGCATCGCGCCTGCACCAAAGATCAGCACCGGCACATAGAGCGGAAAGATCAGCAGGCTCAATAGCAGTCCGGCGCGCGGCAGGCTCAGGGTGAGCGCTGTACCGATCGCGCCGACCAGTCCCAGCGTGGGCGTGCCCAGCAACAGGCTGGCCATGATAACGGGAACAGCGCCCGCAGGCACACCGAGCAGCAATACGAGCAGCGGCGAGGCGATCACGAATATCAATCCGCTCGCCAGCCAATAGGCCGTGACCTTGGCGAGCGCGATAATCGCCAGCGGTTCGGGCGACAGCAGATACTGCTCGAGCGTGCCGTCTTCAAAGTCGGGACGGAACAGCCGCTGCAGCGACAGAAGCGCGGCCAGCAGCACCGCCATCCAGATCAGTGCTGGCGACACCGACACCAGCACGGTCGAATCAGCCTGCGTGCCCAGCGGAAAAAGAGCGACCACCAGAATGAAGAACAGCAGGTGATGAACGAGCACGCCCCGCTGGCGGAACGCCAACAGCAGATCGCGCCGGAGCACGGCCCAGAACACGGCTAGCACGGTGCGAGCTCGATCGTGCGCACCGTCACGTTGGGCAGCGTCAACTGCTCATGCGTAGTGAACAGTGCCATGCCGCCGGCCTCGAGGTGTTCGGCGATGCGCGTGCAAAGCACAACTCTCGACTCGACATCCAAAGCCGAGGCAGGCTCATCGAGCAGCCAGAGTGGTGCGTCGGTCAGCCACAGACGAGTCAGCGATACACGCCGGCGCTGGCCAGCGGACAGCCGTTCGCAGGCACGATGCGTGACCCGCGTGAGGCCCAGTTCCGCCAGCGTGGCTCGAATCCGGGATTCGCCGACAGCGCGCCCGGCCAGCCGCATCAACACATCGAGGTTCTCGACCGGCGTCAATGCACCGTTGAGCGCGTTGTCGTGGCCGATGAAGCACAGGTCATCGCACAGCAACGGCGGCTCGTCATGATGGCGAGCCGGATCGCCCTGCCACTCGACGGTGCCAGCGAACGGCCGATGCAGCCCGGCAACGGTGCGAAGCAGCGTCGTCTTGCCTGCGCCGTTCTCGCCCAGCACACGTGCTGCGTCACCCGGCGCCAACTCGACGCTCAGCCCGTCGAACAACGCCCGCTCGCCGCGACCACAGGCCAGATTGTCGATGATCAGACGTGACGCGGCCATGCTCGACAGGGTAGTCCCGGTTGCAGTAGTCGACTGGTGCCCGGGGCCGGACTTGAACCGGCACGGCCCGAAGGCCAAGGGATTTTAAGTCCCATGCGTCTACCAATTTCGCCACCCGGGCAAGGGCGCGCAATTCTAGCAGCTTGACTGTGACTTGCGGGCCACATGACCAGCGCACGCGGTTTGGCGAGCAGCGCAAGGACCGCGTCGCCCAAGAACAATCAAGGATGGAGGCCAGGCCCGGAATCGAATGCGACTGTACTGAACTGTTTAATATATTGTATTCAATATTATTAAAATTTGTACCCCCAGATATACCCCCACTTCTCGGATATGCTCCTATTCGATTGCGAACACTAATAGCTGCTACTCCCGGCCACCTTCAACATCCATCTAGATGTGCCACAGCAAGAAACATGGGAGCGTGATCAATGATAAATTCGTTCACTATCGTTTCAGGCTCCGCTCAAGCTGCGCAATCCTTGCAATCGAATAAGATACGGCAGCGAAGCGGCGGTTAGCCGCTCACTTTTAAGCCCCGTGGCGCCCAAAACAGATACCAAAGCTCCAAACATAAAAGTAACGGCCACGACGCGTGCAGCTTCGGTTAAGCGCCTCTATTAACGTGCAATAACCCCAGTCTATCTAGACAGCAGCTCGTGTATATTGGCGGCAGGCGACAACAAGATCGTCGAAAACTGGCTGCGCTACCGGGGGCTCTTTAGCGTTTCCACCGTCCATAGCGCTAATAGTGTTGGCGTTCGCGCTGCAAAGTCGCCGCCGCCGGCAACATAAACAATAACAATAACAATAGGCTGCTTCGCAATGCCGAACTCAGTTGTTCGCTGCCGCACGAAAGCCTGGCTGAGCGAATTTCTCTTCACAAGAGGTGTATTCGCTGGCCCGGATGGCACCCCCTTGTATCTCTACAATGCTGTGCAAGAGGAATACACCGAATTGGTGGCAGCGCTAAGGGCTACCGCCGTTGAGCGCAGTCATCCCCTGCACGCTCGCTCCTGGGCCGCTAGCTTCTGTTTCTTTGTCGCTGAAAAATACCGCCGAGAGTACGGGGCCGGGGATACCGGGTGGTCCTGGCAACCATTCGACTCCGTTCTAGGTATAAGTTTATCTCCGCAAGAGCGTAGCGAGATTGTGACCAATGGGTTGGCCTACTGGCAACGCCCGGTACAAAGTCGTGAACGCGGCAACGATTACCTTGGTTCTCTTTTCGACGAAGGCGGCCTGCCCTGGAAGTTGTTGCAAAGCGATACCCACGCCTTCGGTCGGTCTGTAAGAGCTTGCCTAAAAAAGTATTTTGTACTCCGAGGAACCAATAGTGATTTGATTGACCTCGTTAGGGAATACGAACAAGGATTTCCTAGGGCGTTTAGGACGACCGAGAAATATCGCCTGATCGCATCGATCGTCGAATGGCTCATGGGTCTTGCCAGCAGTCATACTCTCGCTACTAAGTCGGACCCTGCCCAGTACCTAGACGAAGTAGATAAAGAATGGCGTAAGGGATCCCCGCTACCAGTCGAAGAAAACAACGCTAGGGCTCTAGTCAACGAATGGCTACAAGATGCCGGTCGTAGCAAACAGGAACAATCCGAGGCAGCTCAAGACGCGCGAACTCTGACCTGCTCGCACACTCTTACTGGATCGTTACCAGACTGGGCAATAAATACTGAAGTTTACCTGCCAAGCCATATTTCATTCCCAATAAATCTAGGTCAGCTTCGTACTACGAGGTTTGAAATCGGGTTCTTCGAAGGAAATTCACTCGTCGCCCGTTCTGGCGCCGCATACGGGCGCCTGCAAGACGATGGCCTAGCAATCGATGTAGCTATTTCGACTCGCAGAGCCATCATAAGCCGAAAAAAAATCGAGCTACCACTTACTTTGCGGCTGCTCAATAACGGGCAGACTGTACATTCCGAATATTTTGAAAACAGCGAGTTAGATTACCTCGCACTGCCCTTGATATTCGCAGATGACGAATCTGGCGAACCACAACTAATAGCTACCGAATCGATTAGCGTTGTCGCCGATTCCGTATTGATACGAGTACCCGATGGGATGAGGTTGGAATGCGACATCAGCCCAGAGATTAAAGGATTTGACGACGAGAAGGGGACGTGGATTCGCACTGTAGACACTACCGCGCTATTCCGTGCAGACCTTAGAATCAATGTCGATTTTTCTGAGGATAAGAACGACAGTCGACCGCTCTTTAAAGGGACACTTAGCCACTATGACACGCTGCCGAGCCTAGCTTTTGCCGGCTGGCCACGGCTCGAATTTCCTCTTGGAGCGGAACACGCAGTCGGCGTGTCTGCCAAAGTTGGCAAGCGATCACTTCGCCAAGTTGCCTCTGTCTGTAATGTAGGCACCCACGAGATGCTAGTCATCGGAGTTAAAGGCGAGACTATCCTACGACGTCGATTTGGGCTGTTGCCGCAAGACTTCCGATTTACCGTAGTGCCCTCGTCGGCAAACGCCCCCGCGAAGATCGAAATCCATTGCACAACGGCCTTGCATATAGCTATCCGTTACGGTGCTTCGTTCACCGAAGCCGATACATCTGATGAAAACCATTCTGTATTACTTCATCTTGGGAAAGGCGAGGCAATGCCTACGAGCCTTGAGCTCGACCTCACGGACGTTGGGAAGACTTACGACCCCGTCACAGTACGAGCGCCATTTCCCAACGTCGGAGTACAGCTTTTCAACGCCGAAAGTCAGCACGTCCAACGCAATAAAATTCGGATGGACGAACTACTCGGGATATATGCAGTATTTACTCCCGGCTCGCCATTCGTTGAGAGATGCCGTCTCGTACTTGAACTTAATTGTCACGATACGCAGCGACTAAGTCGGCATTACACCATCCAAGCGCACGGCAAGCCGGCTTCAATTAGTCTGTTTGCGCTAATGGACGATTTGGGGCACCTACTCTCGGCCAGTCCAAGTCAGGATGCGACTGTCGAACTTTGGTTTGAAACGGATCGAGTTCTAAAACGACTGAATATCGCCCGATACGACGCTCATGTTTCCAAGCTTGACGCACACGGCGTATTTCAAGTGTTGAGCCATGGCGGCAGCCTAAGGTCGCAGCATGCGAACATCCACGGAATGCGCCTTGACGATCCCCAAGCGACACCAGTCGCTATAAACGAACGAATGTCGCAAGGCGTCGGCGTTGGTATTTATGAAATACCCGAACGAATGAAAGCTGCTGGCCCGTGGCTTATTTTCTCTGCTGCTTATTCGCCTACACGCTTCCGACCTGTCGTTTGGGCTCCTTCACACCAACCTAACGACGAACGCCAATCCAGCTCGACCTCTTTGCAAACCGCCGCAAAGTTATTTCATCCAGTTTCAAACCCCAATTCCTTCTCGCGGGCCATTACGCGAATGGCTGTAGATATTACCCATAGTGGCTGGGGATACCTGTCTGCACAGCGCGAGAACTTCGGCCACCTTCCCTTATCCGCCTTTGAAAGCTGGAAGGCACTGGTTGAAAACGAAGCTGCACTTGCAACAGCAGTTTTCCGGTTAGAGCTTGACGATCTATTTTGCAAACGTCTTTCCACCGAACTCTCCGTCGTCTGGGAACAGGTCACGATGGCGTCTTGGTTATCTGCGCGCAGAAATTACCGCGCATTGCTCCAAGGCATTCCCGACAGCGCAATCGAGAAATTAGTCGAGAATCGACAAAACAGCGTTGCGGCATCCATACCTTGCTTTCGCCACTTAGCCAATTATTTATCGCACGACGGCAGCCAACCGCCTAGACAGTTACCTTTGCCTTTACTGGCCCCCTGGTATCAGGACTTAAGAAGGCGGCACGCCGACGACGAGTGGTGGCCGAACGATATTGCAGCAGAACTACGATTCTGGATTGACAAGCAAGACCTGCCAGCGGAAGTCGCGCAACTTGCTGACGTCCCGTTCGCACAATCTGCCGCATTTTTACCGATATTCATGGCGCACATGACGGCAGGACAGGCTAGTTTGTCTGACCTAACACATAACCTCCCAAAACTTCGCTTCGCTATTCGAGTAATCACCGATTTCGATCGCGAAGCATGGTATGAACCAGCCTACTCACTGGTCCTCACGCACTTACTCGCAAAGAGCTGATTTAGAGCATTTCTAATGAGCGGTTACTTCGAAGATCTTATCTACCAATCCATTAATCGCTCCCGTGAAGCGACGCTGAGTGTCCTAGGCATCGGCGAACCGGGGTTGCGAGCGCATCTCGCGGAGCAGATGCATAGCCGTCTAGGCGACGAGGGATGTTTCCTAGCCCCGCCAGTTTTTGAACATACCTTTGGCTGGCAATCCGCCCAGACGACATTCGCTCAGTTGAGAGGTGGACTTCTATCTAACGAACTCTTGGACACCCTCTCTGAGGCCACGGACGAGAACTACCGGTTTGGCTCAGAAATGAAGCCTTATACGCACCAGCTGACAAGTTGGGAGACCCTTCTAAGTAGTCAGCCTAAATCTGCGGTTATCACCACCGGAACGGGGTCAGGCAAGACAGAGTGTTTCATGATCCCCATTTTGGAAGATCTGATTCGCGAACGGCGGCACGCAGGCAAACCACTAAAAGGCGTGAGGGCACTATTTCTCTACCCACTAAATGCGTTAATCAACTCTCAACGTGAGCGCTTAGACGCATGGACCACGGCTTTCGGAAGCGATATTCGTTTCTGTCTTTATAACGGCAATACTAAGGAGAAAGAAACTCACGTTCGTCAGGAACAAAAACAAAAACCGAACGAAATTCTATCGCGCGAACGATTGCGGCGAGAGCCATCGCCAATCTTAATGACCAACGCGACGATGTTGGAGTACATGCTCGTTCGCCAAGTTGACGAACCAATTGTTAGCATCTCGCGCGAGCAGCAATCGTTACGGTGGGTTGTTCTAGACGAAGCGCATACGTATATCGGCTCCCAAGCCGCCGAATTATCTCTTCTACTCCGTCGCGTGATTCAGGCATTTGGTCGGCGGGCCGCTGATATTCGCTTTGTCGCCACATCCGCCACGATTGCTGACAACGACGCGAAAGACCTCCTCCAAGATTATCTAGCCTCGTTGGCTGGGGTGCCAAACGATCAGGTTGTGGTGATCACCGGAACACGAGAGATACCGGACCTGACTTTCAGCGCGACAGAGTCCTTTGCACCCAACCAACTGAAGCTTGAGCAGCTGCAGGCGATTGACGCGCAGAACCCGGTTTCCGTATCGCGCTACAGAGCGCTCTGTGCGTCACCGCAGGCTCTTCGTCTGAGACACTGTATTGTCGGCAGCCCGATCCCTGTCGACATCAATGACCTTGTGGAAGCCATGCCGGCTGGAAGCTTCGAGCAACCGAGTCGCGCTCAACTAGAGGTCATACGATGGCTAGACTTGCTCACCGAAACTCGAGCGGCAAAAGATAAACCGCCGTTCCTACAGCTTAGAGCACATCTTTTCCAACGGATGTTGCATGGGCTGTGGAGCTGTGTGGACCCAAACTGCACCTCTAAAAGCGAACATCTATCGCGATGGCCGTTCGGCAACGTCTATCTGGCCCAGCAGGGTCGATGTAAGTGTGGATCACCTATTTATGAGGTAGCGTTCTGTAACGACTGCAGGACGCCACACCTGACTGCCGTTGATGATAAAGGCTACCTGAGGCAGCAAACGCCGTATCGCGGCGACGAATTCTCGCTCCTTAATGACTCCGAATCCGATGAGTCGAGCACTGATGTGCCGGTAGCGCGGAGTGCGCGCGCAAGCGTAGTGCTATCGCCAAGAAGTACTCCACCCTATGAGCCAGAGCAACTCGATCTCGATACCGGAGAGTTGGGCGTTCTATCCCCCTCGCGCCTATTGATTGTTCACCAAATCACTGAGTCAGACTCGTTATGCTGCGACTGCGGACAAACAAATCCTCCTAACGACTCGTTTTTACGCAAAGCTTACCTTGGCGCGCCCTTTTATGTGAGCAACGCGGTTCCGACGGTTCTTGAATTCTGCCCAAGAGGCGACGGTTCTAAGAGAAACGGTGAAGTCGCCGCGGCCCTACCAGCGATGGGGAAGCGGCTGATCACGTTCACAGACAGCCGCCAGGGAACCGCGCGAATGGCGGTTCGGATGCAGCAGGAGGCAGAAAGATCAAAATTGCGGGGTCTTGTATTCCACATTTTACGAAATGCGCAAACCGGAGAGTCTACGCCCACACAGGCCGGCGCCGACTCAAAATACGCAACACTGATGGAACAGGCCGCTAACTTGGATAAGCTCAAAATGAGCGAGGCAGCCTCAGTTCTTCGGGCACAGGCGGAAGAATCCACAAGCAATGAACAGCTTAGAACCGTCGCCTTAGATTGGTCAGAGCTTAGCCGTCGTTTGGCTACTTCCAGCGAAGTCGAATACTCCATATTGGACTACAACAGATACGCGAACCCGGTAATGTTCGCTAACAACGAGGGCAGCCTGACGCTTGCGCAACTCTTAATGCTGAGGGAATACGCTCGGAGGCCAAAAAACCAAAACAGCACCGAGACCCTAGGCCTTGTTCAGGTCGGTTATAGGGGGCTTAATACAATAACTAAAGTGCCCCAGTTTTGGACCGAGACGTCCACACCTGCCGCGTCTGGCACGGAAGATATCAGAGCACTCGTTCTTACCGACTGGATCGATTTCCTCAAAGTTGTACTCGATTTCTACGTTCGTGAGAACACTTTTTTGCGCCTTGCGAAGAAGGAGAGTTTCTGGATGGGGGCGCGTTTTGCTCAGAAAGAACTCTTCGCGCCAGGGAGCGAAGTCAGTGCTAGAGACATCCGGGCCTGGCCTCAAATTGGCAAAGGTCGCCTCGCCCGCCCTGCAAAAATCTTACGCCTTGGGACCGGCGTCGATCCGGCTTCCCTTGCCGGACGAGATCGGCTAAATTTCTGGTTGCAAGAGGCTTGGAAAACACTAATACGCGTTGGCATCCTACAGACACAAGGGCGTGGATACGCGCTGTCACGTGAATCATTGACCTTCTCACTTCCCAAGCACGCATGGATATGTCCGGTAACCAATCGTCTCCTAGACACTACATTCGTTGGTCTCACCCCGTATCTACCGAACCACGCGGACTTTGAACGTTATAGCTGCGGCAAGGCGGAGTTACCCGACTTTACAACGCTGGCCCCGCAGGGCGCCGCTGATGGCCTCGTGCCCGAGGTCAGACGCCTCATCAGAAGTAACCAGCAAATTTCAGGACTTCGTGCAGCTAATCTGTGGACCGACGTTTCAGACCGAACAGTCGAGGGTGGCTTCTACTACCGCACTGCCGAACACTCCGCACAGCAGTCCTCGGCTCGTTTGATTAAATACGAAGAACTATTCAAGACCGGAAAAATCAACGTCCTGAACTGTTCGACAACGATGGAAATGGGCGTTGATATTGGCGGTATTTCTGCAGTCGTAATGAATAACGTGCCGCCCCACCCGTCGAATTATTTGCAGCGTGCCGGCCGCGCGGGACGCCGCAGTGAGCCTAGAGCCGCAGCGTATACCCTATGCAAAACAGATCCGCACAACACTCGCGCCTTCAAAAACCCTAAATGGCCGTTCGAAACGGCCATTCCGGCTCCGACCATTACATTGAACGCCGCACCTCTCGTTCAGCGCCACGTCAATTCATTCTTTCTAGCAAATTTTTTGAGATCGGCAACCGAGACCGAAGACGACCGTACCCGGCTGAACGTGCAGTGGTTTTTCGGCGGCGATGAATCAAACGCGCAGCGGTTCATAGATTGGCTTGAGCACGACGCAGGCGTGCTTCAGGACGACCTTCAGTCAATTGTCCGCCGCACGGCGTTAGATTCGGTATCGTTCAGGATTCTTGCGGGAAATTGTAAATCCAGTATCGATAAGCTGGCCTCGCAATGGAAAAAAGAACTGCAGAATATTCAGCGTCGCAGATCAGAGGCTATCGACCCGCCCTATCAGAAGGCGCTCGAGCTTGAGCAAAAACGCCACGAGACAGAATATCTTCTAAGGGATCTCGCCGCACGCTCGTTCTTGCCGGGTTACGGGTTCCCCACCGACGTAATGAACTTGAGCACCTACAATAGAGAAGACTTCATAAATCGACAGATTCAACGCGACCAGAACTCCCGCGACGATAATATATTCTCGTTCAAAGAGTTGCCGTCCAGAGGATTGCCGATCGCTCTTCGGGAGTACGCGCCGGGAGCTCAGGTTGTCGTTGATGGAAGGGTATTCCGCTCAGCGGGAATTAGCCTCTATTCCCGTTATGACAGTGCACAAGGATCCATTCAGCAGTTTGATCGGGCATGGCAGTGCAACCACTGCGGTGAGCCTGGCTATGCAGAGTATGCTTATGCCCATAGTGGCGAAAATCTCTGTGGCCGCTGCAATTCGCAGATATCAGCCACAGCATTTCAGCGCGTATTGCGACCGGCGGGATTTGTAACCGACTTTTACGAAGAGACTAGTAACGATGTGTCTTCACAGCGATACCTTCCCGTCGAAAAACCGCGTATCAGTGTTAGCCAAAATGTAGTTCCCCTCCCCGATCCACGTTGTGGCCTGGTTCGCTTTGGTGACCAAGGCCAAGTGTTCTTCCATACAGCAGGCGAGCACGGCAGTGGGTATGCGGTTTGTCTCGGTTGCGGTCGAGCGGATTCAATGGCGGCGAACAACTGTCCGCCTCCGATCTTTAAGCCGGGCAGCTTTCACCGACCCGTAGGAGGCATAGGAAGCAGCCACAGAGAGAGAGATTGCTCGGCCGAGAAGGTCCAGCACAACGTCCATCTCGGTTTCAGAACATATACGAATGTTCTCGAGCTAGTGTTACGCAATCCAGTCACTGGCGAATGGCTACCCGGTGACGATCGAGGGCGTATCGTTAGCGACACCTTGGCAGTGGCCATCAAAGATACTATCGCGGAAAGCCTCGGCATTATCAGTACCGAAATTGGGTTTGGCTCCCGACTCGAAAGAGATCTCGAAACCGGTTCGACTCGGCAAGTGACCCAGCTCTACGATGACGTTTCCGGCGGCGCTGGCTTCGTGCTGTCCGCACTCGATAATCTAGATGGCTTGCTCATCGATGCTGCTAAAAAGCTGGAATGTCCGGCGAGTTGCGACAGCATTTGTCCAGCTTGTCTTGCATCAAGGGATCGGCACGTCGAGCTAGAAGTACTGGATCGTCGGGAGGCAATAAAATGGCTCGAGGAAAGTCGAATACTCGATTACTTAAAATTACCAGCCGAATTTGATCAGATTAAAGCCGCTCGGTACTGGCCCTTCGAACCGAAGCGGTTTATCCAACGAGCGCTCGCACGAAAAGCGTCAGACGTGACTGTCGTATTGCGGGGCAAAGCTGAAGAATGGGATATCTCGCACCCGGATTTTCGCAATCAAATTTTGAGCTGGAAATTGAACGATGGCTTGAGCATTAATTTAGTTTTAAGCGACACGTACTTATTGGACGATGAAATTAAAGACGAGCTCTCCGTATTGGCACGGATGGGGGTAGTAATTGGTAAGGGCTTACCTAGCAACGAAATAGATCTACTGAGCCAACCTATTCAGATTCGTTTTACAAACGGCAAAATTCGGACATTGGTTTCTCTTGGTGTAGCAGGTCAGATTCCAGGCCGGGGCTGGCTAGCTGCTAACGATTCAATCGTCTGCGCGACCGCGCCTTCCATCCCAGCATGGCAATTTGAACCCCTCGATACTAGCGCTTGGGGCAGCAAACCAACCGGCGCCCAAGTTATTGAGATAACTGATCAACTTAACGGCCCAGTTAAAGACCTTAGCAAGCGCTTTAAGTCCTTTGTTCTGAACAATGCGCCTCAATTCGCAGAAGCTGTCGACGGGGAATCCGTCGTTAGCTTGAGCTACGAAGATCGCTACTTACGCTCACCCTGGGGCGTGCTACTGCTCAATGGATTTATCTCCGCGTTCAGGTCAAAAAATTTAAGGTCGCTGACAATTCGCACCGTCGCCTCCGCTAATAGTCAACGGCCGAGCCAATTATTCTGGCACGACTGGCAAGACTCCTCAGACACAGTGTTAGCTCTTGAAGAATGGCTAAATTATGCGCTCGATATTCGCCCTTCGGTCGAGATCAACGATCGAGTCGCTGATCTACCGCATCGGCGGATGCTTACCATCGCGTTGCAGTCAGGCCGCGTAATCAAACTCTCGTTTGATCAGGGCGTGGGATATTGGAGTGTCGAAGCGGCTGATCGATCGAAAAAGTACTACAATTTCAACGCCAGTCATTCAGATCAGATTAAACTAATGGCTGATCGATGGAAAAACCTCTTGATGGTAAATCGAGATATGTGGCCAACCGATATCTGTATTTACGAACAAGACTGAGCGCTCTTAAAGGACGCTTGCTCAACCGGTCATACTGAATGGTGAAGTGATTACCAACGCGCGCGACAAGAATACGCGCTATTCCATTCTCTCTGACCAGTCCTCTGTCAGGCGACTCTTTCCGCGTATCGCGCGTTCGAATTCACCGAACGCACGATACGGATGACCCTATCCGCGTCATCGGCCGCAAAGACGCCTTCAATACCCTCGTAATGCACTCCGGTGAACGGGGGCTCGTATAGATGCCCCGGTTTCATCGTGCCGTTGGCCGTCAAATGCTGGATGATCATTTCGACGAAACGGATCTGCTGGCTGTTGAGCTGCTCCCCGCTGATGAAGCCCGAGAACGCCTGCCTCACGGCATCGGCGTCGAGACCCACGAGCGCGCGGACAAACACCGTCAGCGGCTGCTCATCGCCGTAGGCTTCGGCAAAGCGCTCGCGCCCGCCCACCGGTGGCGCTTCGTACACAAACTGCTCAAGCTCGGCCAGATCGCTGCGCGTGAGCGGCTTGTTGTGCTTGAGCTTGGCGATCGACACATGGCTCTCGTTCGCCCGAATGAATGACTCGACCTTTTTCTTGTACTGCGCCAGGTTGATGCCGGTATCGAAGTCGTCGAGCGTGACAGAG
>Ga0209634_1001855_pt1 | contig 15107 bp, 13 predicted proteins | sample LinPmetageLP40_FD_184043 | JGI IMG/M metagenome (GOLD analysis project Ga0209634, IMG submission 184043) | Marine viral communities from the Pacific Ocean - LP-40 (SPAdes) (version 2) | ecosystem: Environmental > Aquatic > Marine > Oceanic | place: Pacific Ocean | collected 2010-08-26
TTTAATATTAGATTTATTTTTTTCTCTTTCTTTTTTCTTTTTTTGATAATATCTTTTTGCACGTTCAGACTGACCCTTTCTTATTTTATCATTGTTTTTATAATTCTCTCTATCTCGTTCTCTTCTTTGTTCTTGTAAATCCATTTTAAATAATCCTTTAAATAGTTCTTCAAAATGAAGGAAAAAATCAATTTGTTCATCATCATCTAAATCATTAAATACATCAATTATTATTTTTAGATCTTCTGACATTATATTATTATTCATTATTTTTTTTTTCTTTTTTTTTTCGATAATTTTCATTAGATTTCTTTTTCATTTTATTTCTGAATTCTTCGTCGTTTTTATATCTATCTTTATAATATTGCGCTCGATAGTCTCTATAACAACTCGAACTAATAGTTTTCATAGTGTAAATAGTTTTTCCTTCTTTACTCAATTCTCTTAGACATAATTCTCTATCTTCATTCGATAAATTTTTATATTCATTAATAATATTATTAAATTTTGATTCGGTTTTTTCTTCCATGTATATTATATATATATAAAATAATTTTATATAATATATATAATTAAATAAATCTTATTTAATTATTTTTTTTATTAATTGTTTTGTATAAATTGTTTTGAAAAGTTTATTTTTGAATTTTTGGGATTTCTGTAAATTTTAAACCTTGGATATAGATTCCGTCTTTTTGTCTAACTCTCGTAATATTATTATAATTATAAATCAATTTTAAAAATTCATTCTTACCATATTTATTAATTTCATATATATCTCCCGATTGTTTATAAACATCATATAAGACCTTCGCTTTAATTGAATCTTTTGTATTTCCGGTTACTTTAATCTTACATTCGTCGAAGTATTGCTGGATAATATCATTATCATAAATAAACGTTTTAGTCGTTTCTCTTACTATATCAGGTAATGGAATATCTCCGGTATCATCATTTTTAATATATTTATTATAATATTCGATTAATATAATCATGTACTGCTGACGATATTTTACATCTTTTAATTTATTTTTTAAATTACTATCTTTTAATTCTTCAAATTTATTATTCGGGTCAGGATTCGATTTAAATGATGTTTTAAAATCTACTAATTTAAAACGTCTTTTTATCCCGTCATCTACTTGGGATAAATTAGGCGCTCCGTTAAATTGAAAAAACATTGTTAATTGAGGTAAAAATTCGAATTGGTCTTTAAATAATTTTCTTGTCGAAATCATATCATTCCCTGATAATCTTTTTAATAATGCTGTTTGTAATTCATCTGTTTTCTCGCATTCAGAAGACACCATCATTCTAATCCCTTTTTTATCTGCAATCTCTGGACTTGCACTTGATGAAGACAATTTTTTTTGAGTAAAAAAGGATGAGTCCATTGTTCCATAATATCCCCCGTAAGTGTGTTTATCTAATGTATCGTTTACCCCTTTCCCATTTCCCCCGGGTCCTGTTAATCCTAATATATGTTCGAATTTATTTTCACCGGATAAGCAAGACGCTTTACATTTTAAAATATAGTCCAATAATTCATCTGAATCATTTTCCATTTTATAAATCTTTCTTAACATGGAGAAAATCTCATTTCGTATCTCTTCATCTATAACATCCGTATAATCATATCCTGTACTTCTATAAACCATCTCATCCAATTCAGGAAGTCTAAAACAACTATTTTCTAAATCATAACATCCATTCTCAAAATTAATTAAATTTAAATTAACTTCATCTAATTCATTAAATTTTTTAATATCATATGTTAAGTCTCGAATTGCATTTGTATATATTTGAGGAGAATTACCCAACTTTTGACAGATTTTTTCATCTATAAATTTTATTTCTTCTTTAATATTATTTACTTCATTATCTGTCAATACTTCAACGTCTGACTGTCTAATTTTTGTTCTCAACATTATCATTCTATCGACGAACATCTGCCGAACCTCATAAGATAAATATCGACATATCTCAGGGTTTTCTTTTACTTCCCATTTATTATATTCATTTGGTACTATGAATTCTGCGTGGTTTTTATGATGTACGCAGTAAATATGTTTTATAAGTTCTTTGATTAATTGTGCCATATCGGCGTTTTCTCTACGTGTTCTCATGAACTTCTCTATCAATATATTATATGGTTTATTCTTTATACTGAATGCTTTTTGTATATTATGCTTTTTCGCACGTAGAAAGAGACTATTCTTGCAATGATATTCTTTTAGGAATGAATTCCAATTTTTAATATTTTGAGACCTATCAAATTTATTAGATTTTTTACTCCATTCATCCCATATTTCTCTAATATATCCTTTATTTTTTAATATACACCCCACGGTAACCCAGTCAGTTCTATCATCTGCGGGGATAATATCAAGGTATTCTTTATCCTCTTCTTTTAATTTTTCAAATTGGTCTAAATTAATTTCATTTTGGATATTTGACGGTATTGATTCAGGAATTTTAAATTTAAAATAATCATTTGGGATTTTAAATTGATTCATATTTTTTTTAATACATTCAATAAAATCATCAATACTCCATATATCATGAAATTGATATTTATGGCATTTATTATCATTATCTATATAAGAACTACAAGGGATAAAAGCGCATCCTCCATCATTTCGAATGTCTACGCCTTTATAATAATTGGTTGTCTGTCCCATTTCAGGATTATATTCATAATATAAATGAATTCCTTTTTTTGTTTTAACATTTGGGATTTGGTCTAAATGTGAAATTCCTAACTTTTCTAATTGTTCTTCTATAATATCTTTATCATCTATATCAATTACTGTAATATTATTTAGTTTACCGGTTTTAATTGCTAAATCCGGATATGTATTAAAATCAAAATCTTCTAATTCAAACTGTGTAGTCGTCCATGCCGGAGGAAACTTTGAAACCTTCTTCTTACCATCGAAGGATAATTTAACAGGGACTATTTGAATATTAGATTCTAAAAATTTGGTTACGTAGGACTTATATAAATCTTTCTTAATTTCTACCATATATATATTATATATATATTTTTTTTTTATATGATATTATTTTTTAATTAAAAATTAGAAAATACACCAATATTAATAAAAATACACCAATATATCATACTTATTCACCACTTATACACCACTTTTTCACCTCCGATGATTTACTATTATTATTATTTATTATATTTATTACTATATTAAGTAATAAAAATATATAAATATTATATATTCTTATCTATTTTATAAAAAGGTGAAAAAGTGTAGTTATTTTTTAGGATTTGAATGAGATGATGATAATATCAATATTTCTATATAGAAAGTACCAAATATTTATTCACCTTTTCACCAGTCACGATTTTCAAACTACTTTTTTATAATATTAATAATCTAATATTAATCATTACTTAATACGTAACAATAACAATATAATAGGTGGTGAAAAAAATATACACCAATTTATACATCGGTGTAAAAGTTTTTACACCAAATACATCGAATATTTATATCATATAAAAAAATATATATTATATATATATAGATGTCAAATAGTAAAAAATCAAAAACCGGAAATAATTTCAGAAGAGGTATATTTAAAATATCAGTTGAGAAAAACGATATCATTAAGGCATGTAATGAGTGGCGTTTTCTAAATAAACACGAGGAGGCAATTAATACTAAAATCGAGGAATATGATGAAGATAGAACTGTATTAAAAATCGATAATAAATGTAAATGTATTTGTGGACAAAATATATTCGAAAAGAATTCTAAAATGATTTATAATGAGAATAAAGAAAAAATGGGATATCTTGGACCAAATTGTTATGATTATTTCTGTATACATTTAACTCATCCGGACATTGATGAAAAAACTTTAAAAATATCAAATGAAGTTAAGGAGGTTTTAAGTAAAACAAAAGCGGATATTCAAAAAGATATGTTAAATAACTTTGATAAAAAAATTTATTATAAAGAAGAACTTAAAAATATAGAAAATATAAAAAATATAAATAGAAAAGATTTAATTTATGAATATATGAGATGTCATCATTTATCCGCTTCAAGAGATTATATAATCGGTTTAATTAAATCATTAAAATTTATGAAAAAAGAAAAAACAAATATATTAGGAGAACATGAAACAATATATAATATATTTAAAAATCCTACTAAGAAAAAACAATTAATTAAATTAAAACAACAAAATAATTCTATAAAAATTAAAGATGAATTAAATAAATTAGATTATTATATTAATGTATTTAAAAAACCCTCATCAATTCATTTAGAAAATATTGAAGGTGGTTGCGAGTTCAGTTTAGATACATTAAGAGATAAATATTTCGATTATAAAGATTCGTTAGGATGTGTTCTAATGACTGAATTAATCTAATCAAAATTAATAGTAAATGATTTTTTATTTATTTTAAATGGAATCTTATTTTTATTTTTAACCTTATTATAAAGCGATTTATCCCAATATCTTTTTTTATAATACTCTTTCAACTGCGCTCGATTTTCCTCATAGTATTTTTTAAAATAATCCTTTCTATCCGGAATTGAAACTGGAAACGTCATAGTATATTATATAATATATTTTTATTTAGGGGTTTTTCCCGTCATTTTTGAAAAGGCGATTTTATGCCTGGTTATATGTAACGTAAAAATTATAATTTCACGTCACAGTAAAAATAATTTATCCTCTTTTTTCTTACTGAAAATGGGAACAAAAAGCGAAACTTCAATTATTTTTTTAAACTGGAAAAAAAGCACATTTTAATATTTTATACCATATTATATATATATATGGATGGACAAAATCAGGTTTTTGTGCCCAAATAAGCACTTATTGACAATAAACAACCCTACAACGCTAATAATTTTAAAATTATCATTCTTATCGGTGGTGTTTTTATCGTTTTAGTGCTTTTAAATGGTCTTTTTGGTGGTTTAGTGCTTTATTCGGGTCATTTTCGGGTAAAAGTGCTTATTATTTTCCGTAATTGCCTATTAAATGGTGTCAAAACACTTTTTCATGAATAAGTGCTTTTAATAAAATAATAAAATCATAAAAAAATATGATTTTATATAAAATTATAAATGTATTATTATTTATTAATGAATAATATCGAATATGATTTAGATAAAATGGCGGAAAGATTAATTAAGTTAGAAGATGAGAACGAAAATTTAAAGGTACAAGTTGCACAACTGAAAGAGTTTGGAATAATTCAAGTTGAGATTAATAATAAACAATCAAAACAAATTAGAGAATTAGTAAATGAAAATGAGAAACTATTTGAATATATTAAAAATTCAAATTAGATCATCATCAATAATCATATAATCTTTTAAATCCAATTCTCTTTTAATTAATGGATTAGTAATTCTTTTTATATTATCATTATATTCATTAATTAATAAAACTATATTATTTAAATTCTTCTTAATCTCAATAATCTCAAATTGAATTTTATCTAATTCAGTTTTAAATCTTTTTTGACTTGGCATTATATATTATGGTTCTATAATATTATCTTCATCAGTTTTTTTTATAATATCATCATCTTCATCTATTACATCTAATTTTTTCTTATCAGGTATTAAATCATCCTCTTCGTCTGATATATAAACGGTAATTTCTTTTAATCCATTACATATCAAAGGTTTTCTAACATTTGGATAATCATCATTAAATTTCTTATTAAATATTTGAATTATATCTTTATCAATATTTGGAGAACTTTCAAGTAATCGGTCATATTCTGCACGTGAAACCTTTAAAAAATCTCTACAATTTTTCCTCTTACAATCTTTTAAAGCGAGTTCAATCTGAATATTTCTTGAAAATTTAGACCACGCTAGAGCATTTATTCGATGCGCTTCATAAATCTCGGCATATTTTAAAAAACTCATTAAAGTCCCCAATATCCCGCAAAATATATTCAGACCACCAACGCATGCACTGAACCCGTGTTTAAATCCAACTGGGACATAACTATCGGCAAAATTCGCGGTCCCGGTTAACGTCGATAATACAATTATAGGGATTGACATATGATGATATTTTTTTTTATATTTTCTTTCTGAATAATTATGTAACCATGAAAAACATTGACCAATTTCACCCCATTCAGACAATAATCCCTCTATCTCATCAGACCATTTTTCTATAGTCTTTTCTTCAATCGCCCGAGGAGTTTTCAATTCCTGTATATCCATTTATATTAATAATTATTTTTAATTATACTAATATTTTTTTAATCAAAACTAATTATAAAAGAATCTTTTTTATATTTATAAATTAAATCTTTTTTTGGTATTCTTTTTTTTCTATGAGTATTATTTTCGTCGTAATATTCCTTCTGATATTTTAAAATCTTTTCTTTATTTTCTAAATAATATTTTTTTGCATATAGAACATTGTATTTTTTATCATCTTCCATCATATATATTAATTCTTTATTTTTTTTTAGTTTTCTTTTTCTGTAATTGTTCTTCTTCTGCTTCTTGGAGTTCAATCCCCGTTTGAAACGGTGTAATCTGTGGAGGAATATATGGGACTTCAAATTTATATATTACGGAACTGTGCGGGTCCAAAATCGCGGGTCTCCCATTATTATCAAATATTTCAGTGACTACGCTATTAATTGTAATTCTTCTTTTTATTATAAATTCCATCGAATTGTCGCCTTGATTAACGAAATAATCCGTTCCTGAAAAACTCTTATTGACCAAACTCAAAACGGGCAAGCGTCCGTTTGACTGTTCATCCCCTCCATAATATTTAACCATTGGAAGAATATCACTTCGAACCTGGAAGAATGGAATATTTGTTTTTCTTGGTAATTTCTCGGCAAACATTGTTGTCGATATTTGATTCTGAACAACTCGATAAGGTGAGACATTATCATCAAAAGTAAAATTTCCCGTCGCCGTGTCACCTTGAATTACTCGAAAATTATTAGGAATATTTAATGTGTTAAAATATGATATATTAAAGGGGTTTGCTCTCCATGATATAATTTCATTACTGTTTATCTCTGCATTAGTAGTAAAAGGATATTTATCAACTTCTTTAAGATTAACGCCATTATTTAAAAATCTATTACTTCGATATAATATTTCTTGTAATTGAATCTCTTTTGTTAGATATGTATGTGTTTGAGACTTGCTAAATCCTAAAATATCCCATAAACTATTTTGGTAAGTTTTATCATCTATTCCGAAAAAACTGAAAAAAACTCCGCAATTAGAATCAAAAATTGTATTTGTTTTTAAAGCATTGTAATTTTTGGCGACTTCTTGTGTTGAAGTGCTTAAAAGTGTCGGTGATATTTCATAAATTCCAGTATTTCCATTCGGATTAATTCCAAGGGGAAACTGAATTTTAGTTGCTGCGCCAACGTCTGCCGGTAAATAATATATTTGAGGTTGTCCTGTTTTATCATCTACCGCAATATTTCTTAATATAGAAGCATCAAAACCTGATAATGCATTATTAAATTGTTTTCTTGATGTGTGTAATTGTGACATTGTAAATCTTGAATCTTGAAAATTAAATATAAATGAATCTGCTCCTAAATATATCTGGTCGTTTCCTGTATCATAAAAATATTCTTTCGTTTTATTATTATTTAATAAAAAACTATTTTTGAAAATAGTTGTTTCTTTTTGTACAGTAGGTTTCGAAACTGCCTCAACGCTTAGTTCAGAAGTATCTTTTAAACCATTCCATAACATTATAGATTGGTTGCCCTGGGCGCTGAAATGTCTATCCCATCCTATCCGAGAATAACTATTCGGGGCAGCAAGTGGAAAACTTTCGACCGTGTATGCTTCTTTTGCTGAGAAGTGGTCCCCTCCGAATGTGTCCGCCCCATCTGTATAAAATTCAAAATATGTATTTAAGGGGTCCTCGGCATTTATCCAAAACCGACCTTTTACCATACAATAAAATTTATGGTCGTTAGTTTCCCAAGGATAAAAAACCCCATACGCTGAATCACCTTGAAAATTGTCGCCTTGTGTTCTATCATACGCTAAATATAACGGATTTGTAAAATGTTTTCTTTGCTGATCGTCTGCTGCGTAATCTGTTCCGAATCTCTTGACTTTATAATTAGTTAAACTTGTATATGATTGTTGAAGACAATCAACATGTAAAAATACTGAATTCTCGGGCGTTGAGAATGTAAATTTTGCTATTTTATTTTCATATAGTTCAGAATCTCCTCTTTGATAATCAAATAAATATTTAAATTGTTTTAAAATATTTTCATCATAAGGGAGGTTTAAATACATATTAAATTCTTGCATTTCAGATTGTTGTGGTCCTGCTGATTCTATTCTATTTAAAAAAACATTTGTTACCGCTTTCCCGTCGTATGACAAATCTTTTTGTATTAGTCGTCCTGATAAAAATACGGATGGGTTATAACATCCTATATATTCAAAATTCTTCTGATATTGTTGAACTTCTGCTTTATTATTATGTTCAGTCAAATCATTAAATTCTTCAGAAGCGAATTTATAAAATGTTCTTCTTGTTGCGGTATTAAATAATTTAAAGGTTTCTGTTTCGGTCGTTATTCCTCCTTGAATATCAACATAATCATTCGGCCATGTTGTGCTCATATCAGTATTATCTATCCAACATCTCATCGTTTTTTCTTTTACTTCTGAATGTTTCTCTAATTGTTGAGATATACTTTCGGCGATTGTTGAAGGACTTTGAAACCCTTTATCAATTTCAATCTCTACCTCATTATTATAAACAGAATATTCATAATTTGACTGGTCTCTGTAAAAAGCGACTCCTAAATGAACCCGTCCAGATTCTGTATTACTTGGATATAGTGAGTTAGGATTTCTTTTTAATATTGTATATCTTTTATTATCTATTGGGAAAGCATAATTATAAACTGAGTTATAATTTGATGTCTCAATACCTTTTTGTAGTTCTTCATTTAATACATTTTTATTATTACCTAATGCGCAATAATTATCAACATCTGCGATTGGATAATCAAAGTAAGGAAACGGTAAAGTATAATTATATAAGCCATCTTGGTTTTTGTAGAACTCAAGAAAAAGTGTTACTTTATTATCAAAAACATCGTATTTAGTTTTATCATATAATTCTGTTGTTTCATTATATTTATATATTTCAGATTTTCCAATTTTTTCATTTTTAAACTCTATTACATCGGAACCGGAACCGAGAATATTAATACCCGCATATTGAACCGATAATTTTGAATTTTCCGGGATAGTAATCCCTCCGTCTATTCGATTAATCCATCTGTCATTATTATCAGTTTTTTCAAATGCATGGTCACAATTACATTCAATAAATATATAGTCAGGTTGTTCATTATCTGCCATTTAATATATATAATATATTAAATATTATTAATTTTATAATAAAATTTTTTTGAAAAAGAATTTTTTATTAATTATAAATCTCGGTGAAACGGCCATCTTTAAGGACAAGTGTCTTCGACATCTGCAACCAAACCAATTGATTAAGTTTCTTATCAGTTCCGCTTGTTACGTCTATATGAAGTTCTACTCCTCGATTATTGATTCTTTCGCCGGATACGTTGAAGATGCTCATCCATCTTTTTTTACCTTCGAGTTCGGCGTCCTGGTCGTGAAGTTCGATTAATTCTAAAGCGGTATAATCGACACCCAAATTCTTGACATAATCGCGACCCGTGATATTAAGAGGCATTCCTTCCGTTGCGACTGTATTTACATACTGCTCCGATGGATTACTTACTTTAACCGGATATAAGAAACGGTCATTTACTTTAACATTATACGAGACTCGGTCGCCTCCCGTGGTTTCCTGAATATCAGACTGAAAGCGATTGACTAAAGTATCGGTTAAATCAGTATCTAAATCAGTATGACAAATTTTAATATTATTAACCGCTTTACCAGCACCGCCGAGATTGCGTGTATAATTAGGGGTTGTATTATAATTAACATTAGTTTTAATAAGTTGATTTTCGAAAAATGGGAGAGTCATCATTGGGTTCTGTTCCGCAAAATTATTCATTGTGTCGATATCATAATAGATATAATCCGCAATCAGTTTGGGAGAATCAGGGTCAACGGTGAAAGTTGGAACTGTTCCCGCTTTCGGTACGCATAGGCGCGCGGTGTTCTTTTCTTCCAAAAACAATTCAATAATAACGGGTTGTTCTATCATGAACAAAGCGAGTTGAGAAAATCTAAGACTTGGGAAAAGGTCAGATAAATCAATCAGGAAGTCAGAACCATCGACTAAATTCTGATTAGCGTGAACGGTTACGGGGCATTTATTATCGGTACGAGTCGATGTTCCTGTTCCGGCGGTGAAGGCAAGAGTGAAGTCTTTACCAACATCGAGAGACATTTCGGAGGGTTGCTCTGTTCCATCTGCTACACCGGCGGCCGTCATAGTGGGCACTTTTACGGATTTATAAGCACTAACCATCCCAGACTTAATTCTTTCCTTACGTCTTGCGGTGTCATTCGATACCATGAGATTATCATAACTTGCGAGAACGTTATAATCTTCAGTAGAGTCTAAAATTGTAGTTCCCGCACGGAGTACGCATTTTTTAATTACCGATTTTATACCGGTAGGGAACGGAAGGAATGCTTTATGAGAAGTACCTTCTAATTTCATTTTTAAACTGATTTTGCTGTTGCTGTGTAATATCCCTTTCCGATCCAAAACCCACCGAATGTAGTCTGTACGACTAACAATTGGATCGAGTGTCGAAGTGTCGACCGATTGTGACTGTCCAAAGTTTTTGCAATTCGGTTTCAATAGATTTGGAACTTCCGGAGCATTACATCTCTTCGGGTCTGTAACTAATGGATTAAGAGATTTAATCTCTTGACCCATATTTTTAATATTTGAAGTTGACATTTTATTATTAATTAATAAAATTTTTTTAAAGAATATTATTTTATAAAAAAGATTATTTTAATATGGTGTACATCTCATATAACTCAATTAAGTACTTGCACGCCCTGCTGATTGAACATAAGAGTATTACGAGTATGTACGAACATATAAGCACTATTCGGGAAGTTAGTATCTAAATCAGAGGAGAATTGAACGGTAAAGTTTCCTCCAACCATATTAAGACCATTATCAGAATAATAATCCATTCTTAATCCTACACCATAGACAAAATCGCCCTTTTCCTTATCTGCGGTATCGAGGAAACTCTGACTCAGATTAGTATTAATAGGTGAAACATCAGTATTTCCAAGACTTGCAAAATTACGAATCGCACTAATAAAATTACGGGTAATTTGAGAATTGAACATTGTCTGATCACCTGAATGGTCATCTATAATAGGATATTGGAGAGCTACTTTTACGCCATTCTGTAAAAACTGCAAATCACGGATTGTACAAGGTTTCGCGGCCTCTTTCATAATGGGTAATAGTCGAGTCCCCGATTTTTCATAATTATTAGTATTTTCAGAAGGATTAAATACCACCCAAGCGCCGAGAGTCTGAGAGGTTCCGAGGTTAAAATTAAGAGTCGCAAAAGCAGAATTTACCACCGAATAATAAGACTGAATCGAATTATAAACTAATTTGTCCGGAATATTTGACATGTTGGTCATCATGCGACCCGATAAATGAAGGTCGGATAGTTCATAAGTTGGCGAGGTTCCACTGTCTGCACGGAATGCCTGCTGGTCAGGAACTAAATTTAGAGATAGTACTAAACCGTGCATTAATGGAATACTCGAACGAGAAAGGAAGAGACCGCAAGGAATCTGAACTGAGAAGAAAATCTCTTGCTCATCTGCTCCCGTCCCATTAACTACAATATCACTTGCGCTTCCCTGACTGACTACCGAACCACGCTGAACATTGTCAGAGGCGAGCAGTTGCTGTTCTGATTGAGTCACCGATAAATAACTCGATAAGAACAAATTATAAAATTTAATTTCTTCAACAATCTGGGAATTATTCAGAAGACTTATTGAAAGTCTATCAAATAGAGAATAAACTCCAAGACGAGGATCTAAATTTGCGGTATTTCCTGTTATTACATTCCCGGCCGCATTTTTACAAGTTAATTTACCATTTAGTCGAATCGATGAACCCTGGACAACGGCCGTCGGGTTCTGTGCGAAAGTGAAGTTAATTAATGGTACTCCCGAAAACCGAACAATTCCATTTGATGGTTGATTGCTCGGGAGTAAGTTAAAATTTTCTGTTGACATTTTATTATTAATTAATAAAATTTTTTTAAAGAATATTATTTTATAAAAAAGATTTAATTAAAAGTTTTATATTTAGAAGATGACATTTACCCCCGAGTTTGTAATCTCGAAACGTCTAACATGTGTTACCCAACAATTAAGAAGTTTTGATTTTTTTCTCGCGTCATCTACTTCGAGATTAATCTGTGCATCTTTGCCTCTCGTGTCGTACACTTGCCCCTCCAATGCAAAGGCGCGCGATATTACCGCATTATGTTTAATATGCTCAAAACTGTTCGAAGGAATACCCGCCATAATAATCCCCTTTTCTAATTCGCATAAATAAGTCCCGTCATATATCTCCTTCGTTTGGTCTGCGGTTTTTACCGTAGAAACTACTCTGTCAGGTTGCATCCGGTTTTCATACATGAACTGATAATTATTAATATCCCAATATCCCGAAATACCGTTACGGAATCCTTCGAACTGTTTAATATTTACATCAATTGAGGCGGTTTGGTCGACAACTGGAACGATATTGATTGCTTTTGCCATAGAATTATTTAGATTAAAATGAACTGTCGCGTTTAGATCACTTTCAAGAACTGAATGACGATAATTCTGACTACATATGCAATTATAAGCAACTTTTCCATTTTCTTTCAAAGCGCTCATCATTGCATTCTGATAAGCGGGAGTCGTGAGAATCTCTTCGACAATAAATTCAACCCCGGACACCTTATAAGTTGGTTTCTGGGTGTTCTCATCATAAGAAGAAGATTTAACTGTCGCACCGCTTGCAATATTAGCTCCTCCGTTAGTCATAGTAGATATATTCAGTAAAATAAAATTTTCACCCCCCACCCCTTCTATTTCAATACTCGTAATAGTTGATGAGGTGGCGATTCCTTCAAGTTTAATTTTTTCACCTACGCAAAAGGGCACGCGGTCAATATCTGACATCATGGAATTATGCCAAGATAAATATAACTTAGTAGCGGTACCTACTGCGTTTGTGAATCCCGTATATTTCGCTTCTGCGTTCACGTGAGAAAGTCTAGGACAATAATCAGTCTCAATAGCATTCTTCATAAGTTTCATTACTCTTTCAGGCGGAGAAAGGATAAATTCAAATTTTAGACCACCCATGAGACGATTTGGGAAAATAGTCTTAGATTTCATAATACCGGTTTTAAGTTTTAGACAAATTCTAACTTTATTATACGATACATTTCCCGTCGCGTCTTTTCTAAAATAAGGGTTAAACTGGGAATTAGTAAATCGGGTATATTTACCGCCCGCCCATGATTTTTGCTGAGGATTATGTGCGACTACTCCTTCCGTGAGACCATCTTTATTAATCGACGTATCTGTCTCAGAATAAAGGGTGTCTACATTTGCCCAAGTATAATAATTAGGATATTCTTCAAGAAGAACCCCCGCACGATTAAAACATTTTACATCTTCCAAAAGGACCGAACCACCAAGAAGGGGGTCAAGTTGACATAAATAATTGTGCGTCGCTGAATTTAAATCAACTTCTACGTCGAATTTTAAAAATGACTGTTGAGGGTCGAAGAACTGAACACTGTCATCAATCTCAACAACTATCTTCTGGCCAGGAGAATATTCGAGTCCATTTTGTGAAACAAAGGAAACGGAGTTTTGTCCGACTTTAATCTTCGGTTGACTTGTAAAGAGATTACTCATTTTTATTATTAATTAATAAAATATTTTTCAATATTATTATTTTATAAAAAGATTAAATTAAAAGATTTTAAAAACTTCCCGATGATGCTATCATTTGTCCGACTGGATGGGAAACATTGCTTACAATTCCTAACGATGATAAGGATGGATGAATGACATTTAACTGAGGAGGAGGGGCGGTTGCGTTGTCCTGTTGTGTTTTTTTTTGGTCGATTTGGTCTTGGAGTTTTTTATTTTCTGACTTCTCTCCAAAAAATGAAAAGGCACCGCCCGCGAGGTCAAGCAGACCTCCCACGATTTCACCACCCGGAATAACTGAGGTTACATCTCCCGCTAAATCGAGAATATTCCCCACTCGTTCCTCGGTATTATCGCCTAATGCTCCCCATCCTTTGCCCTGAACTAATCCGGTTATATCTTTACTCCCAAGTTCGAGACCCGAAGCAATACTCAGACCCGCTCCGGCTGCTCCTAAAATTTTACCTGCTCTTCCTGCCTGACTTAATACTTCGCCCCCTTCTTTTCCAAGGTCTGATGCATCTTTTCCAAGATTTGACGCCAAGTTTTCGCCTTCCTCTCCTGCCTTGGCTCCTGCTGCCGCCGGTTTATTTACTGCAACGGGTGCCTTATTACCGAATACTTGTTTTACACCTTGAACAACTGACGACTGCGCCTGTTCTGCATCTTTCCCGATTCCAATATCGGCCGGACTTAGAACCGGTTCACTTGCCCCCGATATTTTAAAAGATGATGGGACGCTTCCAATCTTAGAGGCGGCCGTACTTGCGAGGGTATTTGTAGCGTCTAACCCATTTCGGGCAAGATTTGCTGTATTTTTAACTAAATTATAAGTCGCTTTTCCTCCCATGACGGTTGCGATATCATCTTCATTGATAGGAATACCGTCCATTATTTCAGTTTTTCCAATTTCTCCCGCCTCTTTTCCTTTTAAGTCGGTTATATCATCAGTCAGTTTTTTCTGAGATTTATCAAAGTTATCCAATGCTCGAATATTCCCGGCTTCAACCTCCATATTTTCAGATGCGATTCCCGATAATAATTCATTCTGATTACTTACTAAATTAGAATATGACATTTTATTATTTTAATATATTTTTAATTTAATAAAATTTATTTTTTTTATAATATTTGTTTTATAAAATT
>Ga0209634_1001856_pt1 | contig 15106 bp, 15 predicted proteins | sample LinPmetageLP40_FD_184043 | JGI IMG/M metagenome (GOLD analysis project Ga0209634, IMG submission 184043) | Marine viral communities from the Pacific Ocean - LP-40 (SPAdes) (version 2) | ecosystem: Environmental > Aquatic > Marine > Oceanic | place: Pacific Ocean | collected 2010-08-26
GCAGAGATTGATGTAACCAAACCAATTAAACTAACCTTAAAAACTTCAACTGATCCATTTAGAGTGAAAATTGCAACTATTATTCAGAAACAACTAAAGGATGTAGGCGTCGATTTGAAAATAAAATCATTAGATTGGGGTACTTTCTTCAGGGATATTCAAGCTGGTAATTTTCAAATGTACACATTAACTTGGGTGGGTATAACTAATCCTGATATATATTTTAAAATTTTTTCATCAACTCAATTACCTCCCGTAGGTCTCAATAGGGGTCAATATGCGAATAAAAAGATGGATAAACTTTTATTAGAGGCAATAGAAAAAAATGCTTGGAATAATGTAGTATTAAAGGCTTATGAGGATGTTGGGCTCATCTCACTATGGTATGAGGGAGGATTTGCAGCTTTTAAAAACAATATCTCAGATTATAAACTTTCATTTGATGGTAGTTGGAATGGATTAGATGGGATTAAAAAAAATTAACAGCTCACATATAGATATCTCAATAAAAAAACAGAATTTATCTCTTTTTGAGAGAGACATACTGGTGAAACGCTTTTCAATTTCCACGGCGAAAAGAGGCATTGGCCAACAAAAAAATAGCTTTAAAACACCTTTAGGAAAGCATGTAGTAAGAGCTAAGATAGGTGACACACTCCCTATTTTTACTGTATTTTCAGCCCGAAGAGCAACAAATGAAATATGGACTCCTAAAGCGCTCTTATCTGAACCTCACAAAGATTGGATATTATCCAGAATTATTTGGTTATCAGGATGTGAGTTAGGTATTAACCGATTAGGAAGTGTTGATACGATGCAAAGATATATATATATCCATGGAACACCATATGAAAAAGACTTGGGCTATCCTGTTTCAGAGGGCTGTGTCAGAATGGGTAATAGGGATGTAATTGAGCTTTTTAATCTTATATCACTAGGAACAAATGTCTTTATTAATGAGAATTAATTTTGCTTAAGCTATTGTTGACAAGTGTTTGCCAAATTTTTGGTATTTTTTTCATAACTTTTTTAATACTTCACCTTATTCCAGGCGATCCTGTATTAGTCATGATGGGGGAGTCAGCCTCGTTGGCTGACCAAGAAAAATTAAGAAGTGAGCTAGGGCTTGATAAGTCAATTGTTGAGCAAATGACCAATGCAATTAGCCAGTTAGCTCAGGGTAATTTTGGCACATCTATTCTAACTAATATGCCAATTAAGCCACAATTATTCGATGCCATCAACAATACCTATGCGCTTGCTTCTTTGGCATTAAGCATTGCAATTATTTTTGGTTTTATAGGAGGGATTTTGGCAGCAAAATATCAAGGAAGTTATATTGATACGTGCATCATAAATGCCAGTTTATTTTTTATCTCTATCCCTCATTTTTTTCTTGGGCCATTATTAATTTTAATGATGTCGATTTATTTGGGCTGGCTACCTGTGAGTGGCATGGAGGGAAAATATGCAATTATTTTACCTGCTCTTACACTTGCGCTTGGGATGCTTGCGATAATTATTAAAATGACAAGAAATTCTATGCTTGAGATTATTAATTCAGACGTAGTTAGAACCGCAAGAGCAAAAGGTTTAGGGGAGTTAGCAATAACTCTGCACCATATGTTTAGGTTGGTCTTAATTCCTTTAATTACCATCATCGGTATGCAGTTCGGTTCACTATTATCAGGCGCTGTCATTACAGAAACACTTTTTAGCTGGGATGGGCTAGGTAAGTTACTAGTTACATCTATTCAAACAAGAGATTATCCAGTGACTCAAGCCTGTATTTTAATTATTGCAACTTCATACGTCTTTATTAATTTTTTAACGGAAGTTGCTTATCGATTTTTAGATCCTAGAATGAGGCATTAAGCATATGAAACAGATTGCCTTAACGATAATTTTATTTTGGACTTGTTCACTAATTTATAAGATTCTAATTGGCTTCGATTCAAGTGTTATGGAGGTCGATGAAATTCTTTTTGTACCAAATTTAACTTATTGGTTTGGTAAGGATGATTTTGGTCGAGATATTTACCTTAGGTTAATTGATGGATTTATTAATTCATTTCAAATTATTCTTGTTGTTACTTTAATTACAAGTATTTCAGGGATATTGATAGGTGTTTTATCAGGATACTTAGGTGGCAGATTAGATCAGGTAATCAAATTTGTAACGACCCTTTTTATGTCTTTTCCCGGAATTCTTCTTGCGATTGCATTTGCAGCCATACTTTCTCCAGGAAAATTAAATTTAATCATTGCTCTCTCCATAGGGGGTTGGGTGGGGTATGCAAGGTTAGCAAGGGCGCAAACTTTACTCGTTAAAGAGCAAGATTTTGTAAAGGCATCACAAACAATGGGGAGCTCAAAATCAAGAACAGTTTTTCGCCACATCCTACCCGCATTATCGACACCAATGATTGTGGAGGCTACCTATGCCGTCGCAGGTTTAATTATTGCTGAAGCTAGTCTTTCATTTTTAGGCCTTGGCCTTCAGGCACCAGAAGCTTCTTTGGGAGGAATGATGAGAGATAGCGTTCGCTATCTTCTGGCTTCTCCACATTATGCAATAATTGTTGGGGCAAGCATAATGTCTATGGTCTTTGCTATAAATTTTTTTGGAGACTTTCTTCATAAATTTTGGGGAATTAAGGATGATTGATGAATTTAAGTTTTAACTGGATAAAAATAATATGACATGTTTAATGATTGATATTGGATCGACTGAGCTTTCATATAAAGATGAGGAAAGGCTGCAGAATGAATTGGTCGGAGGAGTTATTCTGTTCACAAGGAACTATCAAAGTAAAAAACAAATTAAAACATTGACAGCCGCAATTAGGAAAATAAAGAAAAATATCCTGATTGCAGTAGATCATGAAGGAGGGAGGGTTCAAAGATTTAGGGCGGAATTTACTCATATTCCAGATATGGCACTACTGGGACAAGTTTATGATGTAAACCAGAGCGAAGGAAGAAGGTTAGCTAAATTATGCGGTCAGCTAATTGCATATGAATTAGGAATATGTGATATTGATTTTAGCTTCACCCCAGTGCTTGATATTAATTTTGGTACTAGTTCTGTAATTGGCGATCGATCTTTTCATCATCAAACTGAACCAATTGTAGAGTTAGCATCCTCACTTATGGAAGGTCTAAATTTAGAAGGCATGCAAAGTGTAGGCAAGCATTTCCCTGGACATGGTTTTATTAAGGCTGATACGCATTTAGAAATTGCAAATGACAATAGATTGCTTGAAGAAATTCAAAAAAAAGATATGAGTATTTTTAATTCGATGATAAAAAAAAATATTGCAGGTGTAATGCCCTCTCATGTTATTTACACAAATTGTGACCAAAAGCCTGCTGGTTTTTCTCAATTTTGGTTAAAAAATCAACTAAGAGGCTTAATGAATTTTCAAGGAGCTATTTTTTCAGATGATATGGGAATGAAGGCGGCACAAATCTTTGAAAAAGATTTAGTCGTAAGGGTTAAAAAAGCCTTGGAAGCAGGCTGCGATATGGTTTTGCTCTGTAATCAAGGCAAAGAGATTGATCATGTGCTAGGTAAACTAGAATGGAAACAAGACTCAGACTCAATAAAGAGATTGTTAAAAATGCACCGTAATTCCTCAAAAAATAAAGACACTAACTCTTCTCCTACAAATTATAGTCATGAAGGTATTAAAAAAAACATTATAGAATTAAAAAATTTGGTTAAAAAACTTAGTTAATTTGATGTAAATTACTTGAACTTTAGTAACATTGCCCTTATCCTATAAGCTCAATACTTTTTTTATTAACAAGGAAAAATAAATACAATGGCAGATAATTTTAACGTTGCAAGTCAATCAGTTTCTGAACTTTCAACAAATAAAGTTTTAAGAAATACTTACGCACTTTTAGGTTTTTCGCTAATTCCAACAGTGATTGGAGCTCTTATAGGGATGTCCATGAACTTTGGTTTTGCAGCACAAAGCCCTATTTTATTTTTTATAATTACATTAGGTGCAATGTTTGGAATGTTTTATTTAATTAGGGCTAACAGAAACAGCAGCCTAGGTGTAGTTTTCTTGCTCGGCTTAACTTTTTTGATGGGAATTTTACTAGGCCCCATTTTGCAGGTCGCGTTTAGTTTAAGTAACGGTGGTCAGATTGTTGGATTAGCTGCGGGTGGAACTGCAACTATCTTTCTGGTCCTTTCTGGGATAGCTACAACAAGCAAAAGAGATTTCTCATTTATGGGGAAATTCCTAATGATAGGGCTATTGTTGCTCATCCTGGCAATGGTTGTGAATATTTTTTTCCAAATTCCAGCAATGTCTTTGGCAATCTCAGCGATAGCGGTGTTAATATTCTCTGGTTTTATTCTTTATGACGTGAATAGAATTGTTAGAGGAGGTGAAACAAACTATATTATGGCTACTTTGGCACTTTATCTAAATATTTATAATCTATTTGTTCATCTTTTACATATCTTGATGGCACTGATGGGTAATAGAGATTAAGTTATAATTTTTTAAAAAACCGTACAAATTTTATGTGCGGTTTTTTTTGCTCTTTTTACTTGAAAAAACTTTTGTAATAAATCCTTAGACTCTTGACCAAGAATACCTTCATAAAAATTACAATGATGATTTAAAGATTTATTTGTTGTTAGGTCAACTAAGCCACCACACACACCTGTTTTGGAATCACTAGCAGCGTAATAAACATTCCGAATTCTAGAATGAAGAATGGCGCCCAAACACATTAAACAAGGCTCAAGCGTTACATATAAATCACAATCAACTAAACGATAATTCTTTATCTTTTCCCCAGCTCCTTGTATTGCAATAATTTCTGCATGCCCAGTTGGGTTAGACTTATTGATAGATTGATTAAAGCCTTTACCAACAATTTCACCGTTTAAAACAACGACGGCACCCACAGGTATTTCATCAAGCTTTAAAGCATTTTTTGCTTGGATGAAAGCTTCTTGCATAAAAAATTCATTTCTACCTTTATCCATATTTATGGTAATTTCCATTGACCTTAAAAAATTAATATACTCTTTTAAATTGAATTATAATTATCTAAGTTAATCAATTAAATAAAAATAAGATTAAAATAATGAAGAAATTAGCTGAAACGGAAGTCCAAATTGCTCCCTTAATTGCAGAACGATGGAGTCCTAGAGTATTTGATCCTGAATTTATAATGGATGAAAATGCTGTTAGATCAATTCTAGAGGCTGCAAGATGGGCGCCCTCATGCTTTGGAGATCAGCCATGGAAGTTTGTTATTTTTCATAAAAAAGATGCATCGCAGTGGGTTAAAGCTTTGAATTGTTTATCCGTAGGTAATCAAAATTGGGCAATGGATACCTCTCTTTTGATTGCTGTTTGTGCAAATAAAAACTTCAAACATAACAATAATGAAAACAAGTGGTCCCATTATGATACAGGTGCAGCATCTGAAAATATTTGTCTTCAATCAACATATTTAGGTTTAGCAGCCCATCAGATGGGCGGATTTGATTCTGATAAAATTAGAAATTTATCAAATATTCCCGTAGAATTCGATGTAATATCGTTTATAGCTATTGGGAAACCTCTCGCTAAAAGCTTAATGACTAATGAACAAGTTGAAGCAGAAGGAACTGCCAGAAAAAGGCTAAAATTAAACGAGATTTATTTTGAAAATAAATGGGATAACTTAAAGGGGTAATAATGAGTAACTTTGTAACATTAACAAATGATAATTTTAAAAAAACTATTGAGGAAAACGAGTTTGTTATCGTTGATTTTTGGGCGCCATGGTGTGACCCATGTGTAAAATTTACCCCTACGTTTGAAGCCGCAGCTAAAAAAAATAAAGACATTATTTTTGGTATGGTCGATATTGAAAAAGATAAAGAAATAGCAGAGTACTTTCAAATTAAAGTAATCCCTGGATTATTAGTTATTCGACAACGAGCCGGTATATTTGCGCATGATGACGGTGAAGTTTCAGCAAAAGCTTTTGATGAGATTATTACTTGGGCTAGAGAATATGATATGTCTACAGTTAAGGATTATTACAAGAGAGAGGACTCTGGACAGATTAGTTAAGTTTTGAATTTAGAAATATGACGGGGTCAATAGATTTACCATTATTCCTAATTTCAAAATGTAATTTAACACTATCGGTACCTGTCATTCCCATAGTTCCAATAGACTCACCTGCAATAACGCGTTGTCCTTCTTTTACTAAAATTTCTTCCTGGTAGCCATAAACACTTAAAATATTTTTATCATGCTTGATTATTATCATTTTCCCATAACCTTCTAACTCTTCTCCCGCATAGATAACTTTTCCTTTCGCAATTGATCTTATTTGTTGTCCAGGTGCCCCCAAGAAATCAACTCCCTTTTTTTCTGAAGCAGGGTTAAACGCATTAATAGGTTGACCATCAGTTGGCCATTCCCATTTTTTATAATTTTGATCAGATATAGCTTTCTTTGTATTTCTTAATGTTTTTTTGGAATAGACTTCTTTGTATGCTTTTGGTCCTTTAATTCTTATGGGATCACCAAGAATTAATTCGGGTGACGCATCTTGTTCGGTAATAACCTCCTCATTGTAGGTAGAAATTTCAACTACGTCACTTTCAGCCTCACCCACCTTTTCATCAACTTGAGTTTGTATAATATCGAATCTTAATTGATCCCCTTTTTTTACAAAATAAGGCTTTTTGATTCCATTTGCATTAGCTAATGTTTTATAGTCCACTCCACATTTAATACTTATGCTAAAAATAGTTTCTCCCTCCTTGATGGTATAAATGCCTGGACACTTTGCTTCGACTGTTTTAGCATCCTCAGGTTTTCCTCTATCAACGGGAGCAGGTTTTTGTGCTGCACAACCATAAAAAAGAACTAGGACCCACAATATTAAACTGTATTTTAAGAGATGATTCATTATCTATTTAATCCAATTTTTAGTTATTTCAATATTCTTAAAATCTGTAAGATCAGGATGGATTGGAGATATTGAAACAAAATTATTTTTTAATGCATGAAAATCTGTTCCTGGCCCACCATCATTAGGCTGACCAACCTCTCCTATCCAATATAAAGACTGATTATTACTATGCTTTTTCTCCATTGCTTTCTCCGCGGCATGCCTTTTGCCTAATCTTGTAATTTCAAGTCCTTTTAATTCATTATAAGGAATATCAGGTACATTTATATTTAAAAGACTCGCAGATTGATGATCAGATTTGTAATATAACTTAATAAGGTCTGCCGTAACTTTGGCGGCAGTTATAAAATTTTTTGGATTCATACTTCCCATCGAGATTGCAAAAGATGGAATATTAAGAAGATAGCCCTCTATAGCAGCCGCAACGGTTCCAGAATAAATAGTGTCATCACCTAAATTCGGGCCATGATTGATCCCAGAGATGACCATATCCGGTAATGTTTGCATTAACCCAGTTAACGCGATGTGGACACAATCTGTTGGGGTTCCGCTAAGAAAGTAAAATGAATTTTCTTTTTTTGTCACCTTGATGGGCTTATCAAGGGAGAGGGAGCTGCTAGCACCACTTCTATTTCTGCTTGGGGCTACAACTGTAATTTGAGCAATCTTTTCTAATTCTTTAATTAGAACCTGTATACCTTTGGCCTTGTAACCATCATCATTTGAAATCAAAATTCTCATTAATTTTTTGTGATCCTACAAAAAAATATACTGCTGAAGAAGAATAAGGTACCTAAAAAAGTTTGATATGAAGCCATATCTCTTGATATTCCCAATTCACTATAAAATCTTACTATTCCTTCCATAATAAAAAGCCATATAAGCATACTTGACCATTGGTAAGTATATCTATTTTTCTTTAAAATACCCGGAAGCGGAAAGAGTAAAATTAATGACTTAACTACCATCCAAGAACCTTTACTATCTAGGGGGTTATAAAAAATTTCCCAAAATAAGTTTAAAAAAATCAGTCCAATTAGGCTGATAACAGAAAGAAAGTAAAGATATGTTATTTTGTTATTTTTAGACAAAGTTTGGCCAATCGCTTTCCATGAGCAATACAAATTTTCTTTTCATCTTCACTCACACCCTTTTTTTCTTCATGTCCTCTAACGTGTGATGCTCCATAAGGCGTTCCCCCAGAAATTGTTTTTGATAATTCAGTGACTGAATAAGGAATTCCTACAAGAATCATCCCCAAATGCTGAAGGGGTAATTGCATAGACAGTAAGGTTGATTCATTCCCACCATGCATTGAGGCACTTGAAGTAAATACCCCTGCTGGCTTATCTTCTAAAGCTCCTTCAACCCATAAAGAGGTTGCCGTCTCAAGAAAATACTTAATAGGGGAGGCCATATTACCAAAACGAGTTGGACTTCCAAGTAAAAGACCGTCACAGTTTTTTAGATCCTCCAGTGTTGCGAATAACGCACCTGAATCTGGAATCTTTTCTTCTGATTGTTCGGTATCTGGACTAACTTCAGGAACTGTTCTTAATTTTGCTTCAGCACCATCAATGGTATTTATCCCTCGCGCAATATAAGATGCCAATTCTTTAACAGCACCCGTCTTTGAATAATAAAGAACTAATACTTCAATCATTTAATTTTTTTTTTGCTAACTGTGAGGCAACACCAATATAGGTTTGAGGTGTTAACTCAAGTAAATAAGTTTTATCTTCTCTAGAAATTTTTAAATTTTTAATAAAATGGTGAATTTTATCTGCAGAAATTTTTCCCTTGCCTCGGGTGATATCTTTTAGCTTTTCATAAGAATTTTCAATCCCATTTTTTCTCATTACGGTTTGAATTGGTTCTGCAAGCACTTCCCATGATTGATTAAGTTCTTCATGAATAATAGATTCATTTACCTCTAACTTGTTAAGGCCTTTAATACATGAGTTATAGGCAATCAGTCCATAAGAAAAACCGACGCCAATATTTCTTAGAACGGTTGAATCGGTTAAGTCTCTTTGCCATCTTGAAAGTGGAAGCTTTTCAGCTAAATGACTTAATATTGCATTTGAAAGACCAAGGTTGCCTTCAGAATTTTCAAAATCAATTGGATTTACTTTGTGAGGCATAGTAGAAGAACCAATTTCACCTTTAATTACTTTTTGCTTAAAATAGCCAAGAGAAATATAACCCCAGATATCTCTATTGAGATCAATGAGAATCGTATTGATTCTTGATACATTCTGAAAAATCTCTGCGATAAAGTCATGTGGCTCAATTTGTGTGGTCAATGGATTGTAAGTTAGCTTGAGCGATGAAATAAAGTTCTTTGAAAAAGCGGGCCAGTTTTTTTTGGGATAGGCTGATATATGTGCATTGTAATTCCCAACAGCCCCATTAATTTTACCTAAAATTTCTTGATTTTTAAGTTGAGTCATTTGTCTTTCTATTCGGTAGTTGATATTAGCAAATTCTTTTCCGAGCGTTGTTGGACTCGCAGTTTGACCATGTGTTCTTGAAAGCATTGGTAGAGAAGCAAACTTTTTAGAATTTGCCTTCAATATGGAACTAATTTTTTTCATACTGGGGACAATTGTTTCTGAAAGACCTTCTTTGAGCATCAAAGCATAAGCTAAATTATTTACATCCTCTGATGTTAAAGAAAAATGGATGAATTCATTTGCCTTATTTAATTTTTTTTTCTTTAGTTGGTTTCTTAGCCAATACTCAACTGCCTTAACATCATGATTCGTTTTGCTTTCAATCTCTTTTACTGCTTTTGCATCCTTTTCGCTAAAATCTAAAAAAAGTTGATTCAAATACTTTAAGGATTGTTTTGAAAATTTTGGGAGCTCTTTAATCTCTTTATCGTTACTCAGAGCGATCAACCATAATATTTCAATTTTAACTCTATTTTTAATTAATCCAAATTCACTAAATACTGGCTTCAAACTTTCCGTTTGTCTGGAATATCGTCCATCAATGGGTGAAATAGAAGTGATTGCAAAAGACATAAAAAACCTTTGGTTAACCTATTTAATCATTTTAACATCAAATAAAACAATAATTTTTTCTATCGTAATAAATGAAAATAGGAATAACCTTTTGGGAAATCAATCTTTTTAATTTAAAATCGAGGCTAGGGACGAATTGCAAATATAAAATCTAAGGGTATCCATGCTTAAATCGTATTTATCGGACGAAGAAAAAAGAAAAGAGCAAGGCCTACCTGCGCTAGCATTAGCCGCTGAACAAACAGCAGAATTAGTAGAGCTTCTTAAAAAAGATGAAATAGATCAATCTGAAAAATTGATTGATATTTTTATCAATAAAGTCCCGGCAGGAGTCGATCCAGCAGCTTATATAAAAGCGGCATTTTTGAATGATATAGCGACCAAAAAAATTACGAGTCCTTATATTAGTTCAAAGTACTCAACAGAATTATTATCAACCATGCTTGGAGGCTATAACGTACAAGCCCTTGTTAAGTTGTTAGAAAGTGATCAAGCAGAAGCTGCTGCAGAGTCATTATCAAAAAGTATATTAATCTTTGATTCATACTACGACGTTGAAAAGCTTCATAACAAAGGCAATAAATATGCCACCCAAGTCCTAAAGTCTTGGGCAGCAGCAGATTGGTTCACAACAAAACCTAAAACACCTAATAAAACAAAAATGATTGTTTTTAGGGCGGAGGGAGAAATCAATACTGATGATTTATCACCGGCTCAAGAAGCATGGTCTAGGCCTGATATTCCACTTCATGCAAAATCCATGCTTTTGAATAAAACACCAGATATTTTTGATCAAATTAAAAAATTGAAAGGTATGAATCTTCCCATTGTTTTTGTTGGTGATATTGTTGGGACGGGTTCGTCAAGAAAATCTGCAATCAATTCTCTTCAGTGGCATTTTGGTAAGCCAATCCCTCATGTACCCAACAAAAATACTGAAGGCGTTATATTGGGTGGGAAAATTGCACCCATTTTCTTTAATACAGCAGAAGACTCAGGTGCGATACCGATTGAGTGTGAGGTTTCAAATTTTAAGACAGGAGACATAATAGAAATTGACTTTTCAAAAGGAAAAATCTTTGATGAAAGTAATAATGTGTTATCTAATTTTAATATAAGACCGAAAACACTTCTTGATGAGGTTCGGGCAGGGGGGAGAGTCTCATTAATTATTGGTAAAGGGTTAACTGAAAAATCAAGAAATACACTAGGCCTTGGAGCAACAAAAATATTTATAGAATCAATAAATAAAGAACAAAAAAAACATGGCTTTACATTAGCTCAGAAAATGGTTGGAAAGGCTTGCGGGGTTGATGGTATTTCTCCAGGTACTTATTGTGAGCCAAAAATAACAACAGTTGGATCTCAAGATACCACGGGTGCTATGACAAGGGATGAACTAAAGGATCTAGCCTGTTTAGGGTTTAATGCTGAATTAGTTATGCAAAGTTTTTGTCATACGGCTGCTTATCCAAAGCCAGTTGATATTGAGCTCCAACACACATTACCTGAATTCATGAGTAGCCGAGGAGGTGTTTCCCTCAAAGCAGGAGATGGCGTAATACATTCCTGGCTCAACAGAATGATCCTTCCTGACACGGTTGGCACAGGGGGGGATTCACATACTCGATTTCCCATAGGAATATCCTTTCCCGCAGGCTCAGGCCTAGTTGCATTTGCAGCTGCGATTGGGGTGATGCCTATTGATATGCCAGAGTCAGTATTAGTTAAATTTTCTGGTGAGATGCAACCAGGCATTACTTTAAGGGATTTGGTTAACGCAATTCCTTATTATGCGATTAAAGAAAATCAGCTAACAATTGGAAAAAAAGGTAAAAAGAATATTTTTAACGGCAAGATATTAGAGATTGAGGGGTTGCCAGAGCTAAAAGTTGAGCAAGCTTTTGAATTTTCTGATGCTTCGGCAGAACGATCTGCTAACGGATGTACGGTGAGATTGAATAAAGAACCCATCATCGAATTTTTGCAATCTAATATCTTTTTAATGGAAAAAATGATCGAAAATGGTTATCAGGATGCAAGAACTTTAAGTAGGAGGATTATCGAAATGAAGCAATGGATTAAAGATCCAAAGTTACTTAAGCCTGATGAAGATGCTCAATATTCATATGTATTAAATATAGATTTAAATTCCATAACAGAACCATTGGTTGCCTGTCCAAATGATCCTGATGATATAAAAAAACTATCAGAGGTTGAGTTAAACAAAATTGATGAGGTATTTATCGGAAGCTGTATGACAAATATTGGTCATTACAGGGCCGCTGGTTTTGTGATGAAAAATGAAGAGAAAGCTGTCAAACAGTTATGGATTGCCCCTCCGACCAGAATGGACGAGTCACAACTGAAAAAAGAGGGAATCTATAAGATCTTTGAGAAAGTAGGTGCAAGGACTGAGATACCTGGCTGTAGCCTTTGCATGGGCAATCAGGCAAGAGTTGAGGATAAGGCGACGGTTTTTTCAACTAGCACAAGAAACTTTGATAATAGGATGGGTAAGGAAGCCCAAGTGTATCTTGGTTCAGCTGAGTTAGCATCAATCTGTGCATTGTTGGGTTATATTCCTTCTAAAAAAGAGTATTTAAAATTTATGAAGGATAAAATAAATAAAGACTCGAGTGAAATTTATAAATATTTAAATTTTGACCAACTTACGGATTACAACAGTAATTTTATAGAGATTGTCCCCCAAAGTTAATCTTAAGATGAATTATGATCCTAATTGTATTAAATGCGATCGGTTAAGTGATTACCTAAGTCTTTCGAAAAAAAAATACCCAGATTATTTTTGCAAGCCTGTCCCTGCCTTTGGGGATAAAAATGTCAAATTACTCATCGTGGGTTTGGCGCCAGGGCTTCATGGGGCGAATAAAACGGGACGTCCATTTACAGGTGATCATGCAGGTATTATTTTGTATGAAACATTATTTAAGTATGGCCTCTCAAATAAACCCTATTCAAAAGAAAATGGAGATGGTCTTGAGTTGCTCAATTGTAGAATCACCAATGCGGTAAAGTGTCTTCCTCCCTTGAACAAACCCACCCCTTTAGAAATAAAAAATTGCAATCAATTCCTCAAATGTGAGATGGAGTTACTCGAACCAAAAACTATCCTGCTTGCATTAGGAACAATTGCACATAATGCGATTTTATCTGCATTAACCTTAACAAGAAAAAATTTTAGTTTTTCGCATGCCGCGAGACATGAATTGCCAAATGAACTAATTCTTTATGATAGTTACCACTGCAGTCGATATAATACTCAAACAAAGAGGTTAACAACTGAAATGTTTAATCATGTTTTTTTATTAATTAAAAAAGAAATGGGGGAGTAAAAAATGCCATATATAAATGTCAAACTTGCTGGAAAACTTGATAAAACTCAAAAGCAAGAAATAGCGAAGGAAATAACGGATGTGATGCAAAGAGTGACTAACAAACCAGCATCGTATACTTATATCGTATTTGAAGAAGTTGAATCTGAAGATTGGGCAATTGGAGGCAATTTACTGGGTTAGTTTTGAATGATCTAAAAAAAGAGATAAAAAATTTCCCCAGTCTGCCGGGCATATACAGAATGATCAATGCAAAAAATGAGATCATTTATATTGGTAAGGCAAAGGATATTAAAAAAAGAGTGACTTCATATTTTGGAAAAAATCACTCAAGCCCCAGAACAAAAATGATGGTAAGTAATATAAATGCCATTGAATTTACTGTGACAAATACTGAGGCAGAAGCCTTGATTCTTGAGAATAACTTAATTAGAAATCACATGCCAAGATATAATGTGATTTTTAGGGATGATAAGTCATACCCTTACTTAAAAATTTCAGCCGACCAATACCCGAGAATATCCTTTCATCGAGGCGCACAAAAAAAAGAGCAAAATTATTTTGGACCTTTCCCAAATTCACCTGCGGTCAGAGATAGCATAAAGTTGTTACAAAAAGTTTTCTTATTAAGGACTTGTGAAAATTCTGTATTTAAAAATAGATCACGCCCTTGTATGGAGCATCAAATACAAAGATGCTCAGCGCCTTGTGTTAATTTAATTTCAGAAGAGGATTATGAGGAAGATATTAAGCAAGCAATGATGTTTTTAAATGGAAAGGATACTAAAGTAATTAATAGCTTATCTGAGAAGATGAGTATTTTTTCAGAAAATAATGAGTTTGAAAGAGCAGCTGTTTTTCGAGATAGGATTCAAAGTCTTAGACAAGTCAGGTTAAAACAATTTGTAAGTGATTTTAGTGAAAATGATGCGGATATTATTGCCATCGAAGAAAAAGATGGTGTCTTTTGTGTAAATTTAGTGATGATCAGAAATGCTAAGCACTTAGGAGATAAAAGTTTTTTTCCGAAAGGTATAGCCGATGATGCGGATAATAATATTTTAGAAATTTTTATTGCCCAATATTATGATGAAAAGTCACCGCCACCTGTTGTTATCGTAGAAAAAAAAGTAAATAAAGGCTTACTTGAAAATTTTTTTGAATTAAAAAATTATAAGAAAATAAAAATTATTACTAGATTAACCAATGAAAAAAGAATGTGGATGGAGATGGCAAAGAAAAATGCGTTGATTGCTATTGGCCAAAAAAGTAATCAAACGTTAAGCTTTAAAAATAAAATAGAAGCATTTACCAAGTTATTAAATATCTCCTCCAGTAAAAATCGCATTGAGTGTTTTGATGTCAGCCATATGATGGGTGAGGGGACTGTGGCCTCTTGTGTGGTGTTTGATAAAAATGGAATTCAAAAAAAAGATTACCGACGATACAACATTAAAAATAATAAGCCAGGTGACGATTATGCTGCAATGCAAGAGGTCCTAGAGAGACGGTATAAAAAAATTGTTGATACCGACGGAATAAAACCAGATGTCATTTTGATTGATGGAGGAAAGGGGCAGTTAGGCGTTGCAATCAAAATTATGAAGCAACTTGATTTGAATGACATTGTTCTTGTTGGTGTTACCAAAGGAGAAAAAAGAAAATCTGGAGCTGAAACATTACACATTGCGAATGGCGAGATATTAGAAAATATTGATGTCAATAACATGGGTTTTCAATTAATTATTCAAATCCGAGATGAGGCGCATC
>Ga0209634_1001859_pt1 | contig 15085 bp, 15 predicted proteins | sample LinPmetageLP40_FD_184043 | JGI IMG/M metagenome (GOLD analysis project Ga0209634, IMG submission 184043) | Marine viral communities from the Pacific Ocean - LP-40 (SPAdes) (version 2) | ecosystem: Environmental > Aquatic > Marine > Oceanic | place: Pacific Ocean | collected 2010-08-26
GCATATTTTAGTGTTTTATTTGTTTAGATTTACCTCTCATAACTTGAGATAACTCTTCAATTTTTAAATTCGATAGTCTTAATTTAGCTGTTCTTATAGCTGTAAACTTTTCTTTTTTAAATCTAGCGACTATATACTCCTGCACGTTTGCTCTAGTAGATAATATAGCGTGTGCCATATACTTGTACATAGCTTCTTCAGCAAATTTATGAACTATCATTTCAGCGTCAGTACCTAGACTATCACTTATATACTTAAGTATTATTGTTTTAGTATTTAAATCAGAGCTAAAATGTATTGTGCCTCTAGCTGAATCTATGTAAAAAACACCATTAGACTGCGCGTGCTCTGGACTTATTCCAAATCTAGCCCCAGCATCTGTCATAAAATCATATAAACCATCGCTAGGATCTGAAGCACTAGCTTGAGCTGTGTTACTAAAGTCTCTCAAAGAGTCTGAGTTTTGAGCAACAAGTAGTGAACCATCACTATCAAAGTTGTAATCAAAGTTTTCAGCTTGAAGTATTGCTGTAGGGTTACTAGTCTTACCGGTTGGATATATAACATGCTCTATACCTGATAAATCTTTCCAAGCAAGTTTAACATAGTTAACATAGTCATGTGGTAACTTCATTGTTAGTGAAGGTGGTATTTCTATTTCTTGGGCTTTGATAGATTTAAAAGTATCGTAGCTTAATTCTTGTATTCCTCTCTGTGCGTGAAAAGCAATATCAGCTCTTCTAGCTTTTGGTATTATTTTGTCCTCGCCTACGTAAGAAACTATAAAGTTATTTACAATATCATCAATACCTATAAATTGATAATTACCAGTCTGTTCGCTAAAGTTTGTTTGTCTAACTAATATAGAAGCTCCATTAATTGGTGCTGTATCAAAAGTTATAACACCAGTGTTAGCATTATAAGGTGTTCCATCGTATAGACTAGTGTTTAGCTCTGAACCATTTACAAATATCTTAAAATCAGTTATAAGTGTAGGTAAAGGAGAAAATGTTAAAGTAAAAGCAGTAGTAGAACCATTACCAGTGAATGACTGGGAGTTGTTATAATACTGTTGTTGTGTTCCTGTGAATAAAGGCATATCTTATTGTTTTTCTTCTTGTAAGTCTTTAGCTTCTTCTGCAGCAGCTTGTGAGTATAAGTTAGGATTTTTCATTGATATACCAGCTAACTCTAGTATTTTAAAAACTAAATTAGGTTCCTCCGCTTGATGTAGTTCAAAATTAGTAGTTGAACTTGAATTATAAAGCGCTTGACCATTAGCTACGGTATAACCCCAAACAGCTTGAGCTGGTCTAGCTATATAGTTACACACAGCTGCGGTAATTGTTACAGGATATAATTGAATATTTCTATAACCCGTAGTGTGAACGTACACTGGTAAGGTATTTGAAGGTGCTGTTAGAGGAGAATTCTGTATGTGATGGATTTCGTTTTGATTTATTTTTTCTATTTCAATAAATCTAGGTCCACCAGTACAGTTGGCGTTGTAAAAATAAAGTTCACCCATACGATAGTGGTCAGGTAATACACCTACTCCACCTGAGCTTACGGCCACAGTTTGTCTATATCTTTCAAACTGATCTATTTTTTCTTTTAATATATCTATAGGATCACCATGTGTAGTATCGTTTCCAGGTGCTCTTAAAAATACATTTAAGTCGTAAAAATACTGCTCGAATATATCCATTTGAGCTTGATTAGCGAATACGTTAAACTCTTGAGGTGTTACATAACCTCTTTGTTCTTTATTAGCTATAGCTAAAACTCTTTGATATACTGTATCTATGCTTACTGCCATAATTTTTTTTATTTATAATAATTAGGCTACCGTTAAAGTAGCCTAACTACTATAGGTAATCTATTTGATTTTCTTTTGTACGCTTTCTAGAACTTTCATTCCATCATCTGTCTTAAACCAAGCAGCTAAAGCTGGATATGGTTCTTGATCAAACGGTACAACCATTAATTTTTTACTGTTTTTACCCCAAACAAAAGATCTGCCATCTTGTGACATTTTAATTACTCCTTGTTTAACAGCTTTCATACTTAGACTTTTTAAACTAAGATCTTCATCTTGTACTAGTTCTAAAAATTGTTGTGGGTTATTTCTAGCAAAAACTATAGTGTCTCTTTTTATTTCCTTACTAGTCATTGTAGATACATTAGATCCTGTCTCAACCGTTAATAAAGCTTCACAATCATCAAGATCAAAATCAGAAGCTATTTTTAGCGCTTCAATCTCCATTTGTAAATAACTTAAATCAACCTCAGCTTCTTTAACGTCATCTTTTTCAAAGTAAGACTTACCATTTAATGGGTGATAAAGCGACAAAAGCTTTTGAAGATTTTGTTTTTGCTTCGGCACCATCAACTTACCGTCTCTAAAAAATATATGACCTAGTGTTACTGTACCTTTTTGCTCATCTACAAAAGGTGAGTTTTGGTTAGTTGCATATCTTAATTCCCTTTGAAGACCTTGATCTTCATCAAAATACAATAGTGATTTAGCTCTACTATGTTTTGCGGGTACTGTAAATAATAAAGGTGTTTTGTTACCTTTTAGTAAATAGACTCTATCTTTAATTTCCCAAGTCGAGGGAGTTGTTTCTTGTTTTTTCATGATATAATATAATATAAATGTTAAAAGTAATAATTACCCCCGTTATTTCAACGAGGGTAAGAATTACATTAGTTATTGATTAGTCACTATCTCCAGTAACACCATCAGCATCTTTGAATAAGATGAAGTTGTTAGCAGCTTGAACACATAAACATCTTTCTGATAAGAAATGAACGTTCATAGCATCCTCGTCGCTAGTAAAGTTACCACCAACAGATCCAGTGATCCAAGATTTCATTCTTCTATCATCAGCTTCAGAAGCTCTGTATCTGATGTGTAAGAATGGTCTTTTGATGTTTTTACCTAATTGTTGATCGTAAACAGTACTTGTTCCAGCAGGAACTAATACACCTTGTACATCTCCAATTAATCCTCTTGTAGTACCATCGTTTAGGTATTTCCAGTCAGACTTGTAAAAATCATAAGAACCTCTTCTAAATCCTGAGAATCCTAAGTTGATTGCCATATCTTCAGAGTTGTCAAATACACCATAAGATGTACCTCCAGTTCCGTAAGAATTTTGAGTAGCTAGCATATTATCGATTGCTAATGAAGTTCCTCTATTTAAGAACATCATGTTTTCTTCGATAGCACCTTGCTTATCAAGCTCTTTTAATACAATATCGAATTCAGCTAAACCTTCACCAGCACCAGCTCCAGAAGATCCAAAATCAGGGTTGTTGTAGATTAATCCTCTTTCTTCAATAGCAGAGAATAAACCTTGCGTACCGTGTTGTCCAGCGAGTGCTTGTGTTTGGAAAACACCTGCGCCATCCATTTGGTTACCAGAAACTGGCTCAGCTTCAATCATCGCCATTTCTAATTGATCTTCGAATCTTAATCTAGCTTCATGCTCAGATTTTAAGTACCATAAGTACCCACCAGTTCCAGCTTCAGTAGTTACTTCTACCCAACCGATACTAGCAGTATCTGATCCATTTACACTATACTTGTCTCTTAAGATGATTGGCTTATTACTAAAAGTAGTAAAGTCAGCATCTTTAGAGTTTCCAGCGTTAGCAGATCCTTTTTTGTACTCAGAACCGTAAACAAATACGTTTATTGCACTAACGTCATTCGCAATACCAGCAGCAGCTAAAGTAGCAGCAGTGTAAGGAATAACAGTAGCAACAGAAGCGCCAGCTGCTCTAGCTGAAACGTAACATTTTACTGTTACACCACCCTTGCTTACAATAATAGTATCATGAACATCAATCATATTAGCGTTAGCCGCTGATGAAAAAGTAAGTTCATTTGTTGCGCCACCGTTAGCGTCTGTAGAACAGTCGCTAAAAGCAACGTGAATACGACCTTGCTCAGACCAAACAACTTGATCAGAAGCCATAGGCATTTCTGCTCCTACCATTTTTAAGAATCCAGCAACAGTTCTGTTACCGTATCTTTCAACTTCTTTTTCGTAAACTTCTGGTAGGAATTGTTTAGTAAAGTTGTAATCGTTTCCTGTAATTGACAGGTAATTTGACCCATATAAATCTTTTACAGGTCTTGGTGTTAAATGTGCGAGAGCTGATGAGCTCCCTGTGAATGATCCACTTGCCATAATTTTTTAATTTTAATTGTTAAGTTATCTTGTTTTTATTCTAAACTTAAAGTCATTAGAACTATTGTCAACCGCTTTTACTGAAAATCCATTTGGATTTGGTGCCTTCTCGTGAGTAGACCTTGGTTCCATATCGATGTTTTTAGATTTAGCTATACTACTTTTAACAGCATCAGCCTTACCTTGTTCATAAAAATGTTGAGCTACTAAATCAGGGTTCATTGCTGTAAATAAAGATTTGTGATAGCCTGAAGCATCTGACATTTCATTTTTTTCATTCAAGAACTTCTTGACAAAATTGTTAATGTCGCTTTGTGTATCCTTAACCTTTGCAGCATCTTTTACGTTAAATCTGTATTTCTTTTCTCCAACCTTATATTCAAAACCTTTGAACTGATCGTTAAAAACTTGTTTAGTTTTTTCTTGAAACACTTTTTGTTGTAAACCTTGATTCTTGTTAGTTTCCTCTAACTCTTCGTTATATCTATTAAAGAAATCTATAGCCTTCTGTTGTTCTGGCGCGAGCCTAGAACCAGCTTTAACTTCTTCATAATATTTAGACTTTAGCCCGTCTAGGTGGCCTTTAGCACTTGCAACCTGCTCTTTTAGCGCTAGTTTTTTTCTTTTTATATCTATTTCCTCGTCAACATCTTCGTTAAAAGAAAATTGATCTTCCATTAGGAAATTTATTTCCTCGTTATTTAAATGAGGTTTTGTTTGTTTGTAATACTCTAATAATAGAGTTTTATCATCGTAGTTGGTAAAATCTTGATTTAATTTTACATAGTCCTCAAGCGATCCGCCTGTCTCATTTATAAAATCAACTACTTTCTGTATGTTCTCAGGTAAAGGTTCTCCTGTTTCTTTAGCTTCATCAATAGCTTCTTGAACTTGCTCTTGAACTTCTTCAACAACTTTATCCTCTACTTCTTCTACAGCTGCTTGTTCCTCTTCTATAACCTCTTCTAAACCAGGTTCTTGCTCTTCAGCTTCAACTTCTGGTTCAACTTCTGGTTCAGCTTCAGCTTCTACCTCTGGTTCTTTTGAACCTTGTGATAAATCTAATTTAAACGTACCATCTTCTAAGACTTCCGCTTTTGGGCCTTGCTCCTCAGGTTTCTCCTCAGGCACGGCTTTTACTTGAACTTCTTGAGTTTGCTCTACAGCTTCCTCTTGAACTTCATCTTTTTGTTCTTCTGACATAATAAAATATTATAAAATTAATAAAAAATTACCTAGGGTCTGTTGCGCCTAGATCTATACCTCCACCAAGTATATCATTACCTGCAGATTCAAAGTTTTTAGGTGGTTTTGAGTTATTTCTTTGATCTATTAGTTCAGACTGTTGAGACGCTTGAATTTTAGTTCTTTCGTCCTTACGATCTTCTTTGTACTTTTCTTTGTTTTTCATACCATCAACTTCCATACCTTTAAGTCTCATGTTAATCTGAAACTCATGGTTCATAAGTTCTTTTTTGTATAAAACCTCTTTAGCTAGCTTAGCCTCTTCTAATTGAGCTTTGGTTTGCTCTAGCTGTATTTTTTGTTGAGTTATAGCTTGATTCTTTTGAACCTCTGCTTGAGCTGCGGCTTGTTGAGCTTGAACATTAGCTTGTGATTGAGCTTGTATATTCTGCTGCTGCATCATTTGATCTCTTTCTTGTTTCTTTTTTCTACGTATTTTTAATACTTGATTAGCTAACTTAATGTTTTTTATTTCTCTTAAATCAATAGCATCTTCTAAGTCTAAGCTTCCAGCAGATAAAGCCATTTGTATATTTTGTTCTAACATAGCTTTTTCTTCATCATCTGGTGCTAGCTCTATGTATATACCAAAATCAGATAAATGTAAGTTTTGTAACTCACTTAAAGTAGAAACATTATGTATACCTATTTTTTGTATAAAAGCTTCTCTTGTTGGTGAGTACTCTAGTATATCAGATACTCTTAAAGAAACTGCTTCAGCTACTTCTGAAGTTATATACAAACCAGCTTGTAATATATGTCTTGTTGCTGTGTTACTATTTGCAGCTGCTATTTTTTGTACACCTACTAAAGCGTCTTTAGACGGAGTAGATCCATCTGATGACTCATTTAAACCGGTGACATCTCTTATCATTTGTAAATAATAATTATACGTACCTATCAAACTCTGCATCTTAGCACCACCATTTCCACTTTGTATTTCTTGAATAGGTACTTTACCAGGATTCATATCTCCTTCAGAAGTCATTGATCTACCTATAATAGAACCAGTTTGAAAAAACATATTCAATGCTTCTTGTGGGTTATAATTAGTTCCATTACCTAAATCAATTTCAGCTAAACCATCAGCATCTAAATATATACCGTCAGGAGTCATTCTAGACATCACCTGTTGCAGCTTTAAATGAGTTAGCTGTATCATATCAGCAAAACCAGTTATACGTCCTACAAGTGATTCTATTCTACCTTTATACATTCTAGGTGCTGAGATAGAGTAATTCATTTTAACCTTAGTGTGATCACTTTTAGGTCTCATCATGTTCTTACTAAGATCCCATTTTAATATTATATCAGTACCTAAAACAATAGCTCCTTCGTATAAAACTTCTAGTGACCTAGACATCTTACCATACTTAGCCTCAAGCATTTGATCCTGCATGGGATTAAATGAATCATCTTTTATTATAACTTTGCTAGCGCCAGTAGCTGTTTCTTTAACTTTGTATACTTCATTAGCATACGTCTTATAGTTAAAATACAACACTTGAACTTGATTTTTATCAACTTGGCTAGATTCAGTTAAGCTTCTATTATAAAAACCACTGTTTTGGAAACCTTGACCAGTAACCTTTTCTAATTGTTGTTCGTCTAGATCAGGAAACTGTTTTTTTAATTCGTTAACAGGTAGCGTTTTAACTTCACCAATATAATATATATCATCAAAATAAGGCGACTCTGTATATGAGTATACTAAATTAGCAGGGTCTACGTATTCTATTTTTATTCCTTCTGACTTGTTATAAACGGTTTTAACAGAACCTATACCTAATACAGTTAAGTCATAGTTAACTCTTCTTCTAGTTAAATCATATCTATTACCTTCAAGAACAACGTTAATAGCTTGTTCCTCAGCTATTTCTACTTGCTGCTTATAACTAAGTTGCATGTGTAGATCTAACTCTTGTTGTGAATCAGGTAGTATTTCAGGGTCATTTTCAGAAAGATCAATACCAAAAGCTTCTTTAGCATATGCGTTAAGCTCTTTTGATCTCATATCTCTAAGCATTGACTCCATATAAGCTGTTCTTTTACTGACACCTGAAGGATCTTGAGAATATGCTTTAATATCAAAAACTCTTTCTGATATACCATTAACTACTATATCTACAAATTTAGGTATAATAGGTACTGGTTTCCAGTCTAAATTAAGATATGACAAATCACCGTTTATAGATAATTCATCTTTATATTTTTGTATAGATTGTTCTCCTCTAGCGTATAAGCGAAGTTTATGGAACTCTGTTTGATTCCCAGAGAATCTGTTCGTACCAGAGTCCCTCTTAAACCACTCGCTTTCAATTGCTTTAGCAACTTTCAAACCGTAGTCTTTACTTATCTTTTCTAAATCGCTTGCGACTTGACTTGGAAAATAACCTTTAACAACTGACTCAGCCATATTAATTTTCTATTAATTTTGATTGTATGCCAGATTGTTTATATCTAGCAAAACTTATATTTACTTTTTGTTTTTCTACTTTAGCGTTGGGTGCATACAAATGTCTATTACAACCCATTATAGCTAAACCAGAACTTATAGATGCATCAAACTTGGTTCTATTGTTTATATCGAACTTAGACCAATCATTAAGAAGTTCGTTAAAATAAACTGTACCATGACTACCATCACTTTTTATACCAACGTGGTCTTGTATGTACATTTCTATTGCTGCAGCATGAGATTGTTTTATATCTTCACTAGAGTTAGGTATTCCACCAACTTCTTTTTCAGCTATAGACAACTTATTCCATACTTTATCTGGTCTATTCATACTAAAGCCTCTATAACCACGTCTTCTTAAATAATACAATAGACGAGGTTTATTATTTTCTGCTAGTATAGGCATCCCATAAAATACAAGTGCCATTAAAACATCTTCAAAGAAGATCTCAGCGGTTTGTGGTCTAGCTATATATTCACAAAAGAAATGATTTGCTGGTGCATCTTCCATGCTAAACTTTGTTAACCCATGTAAAGAACCTTTAGAGCCCTTACCGTCAACAGTACCAGATATATCGTAACTATCGCAACCAAAAACACCCATGTGTTCATTACCTGGTTTTTTATAGCCATTTTTTAATATAACGTTATTTTGTAAATGAGCTGGTGGTGTCCAGCTTAATTTAAATCTACCATTTTTATCAGGGTAGAATATAACTTTGCTATCTTTAACACCATTAACCCATTGAAAATTACCAGTGGTTATAGTGTTTATGTAGTTTGTTTCCTCGTTGTAATCTATTTGCTCGTATATTTTAGCTAAATTAAATATACTGTTTTTTGTTTCGTCTCTAAACGCATGCTCTTCAGTTCTTGGAAATTGTCTGTAAAATTCATTTAAAGCATCTCCATCGTCTTTTAAACCATCTACTTCATTTTGCCAATGTTCTAGTATACCTATATCTATAGCCTCGCCAAAAGGTCCAACCTTTTCTGTTTCAGGTGTGTCGAATACAGGTATTCCATAAGAATCAATGAAACCTTCGTAGTTCCATTCCATAGGTATGAATAAAGAATATAGTCCCGAGCTTGTCTGTCCATTGCGGTTTCTTTTTGTAACATCTGAAGCTTTATATAGTTTCTTAAAATTATCTCCTCCTTTATCTAAAGCATTTGATGTTGATCCCATCATACACTTACCAATGACTCTACTACCTAATCGTAGTGTTGTTTTAGTAACTCTCCAGTTATTTAATATATTATTAGGTCTTTCCCATTTACCACTTTCATCATGTACTAATAACTTAAGTTTCTCACCATCGTAACTGTTATCACCTGTGTTTTTCCAATCAATAGTTGTATCAAGACCTTCTAACTCCTCTGGTTTGTCAGAGCTAACAATACTTCTTCTTGTAAGCTTACTAGCAGGAACTCTATATGCAAGTTCTGTTTTTGGCCTATCCATACCATCTTGTATAGGTTTAAAAAAGAAAGGGTAATTTACAGATATTGGTACAACCTTGTCGGTAAACATTTTTTTAGCATCTGGTCCTGACTTTGATAAGATACCGAATCTAGCATCAGATGATATTGTTGCTTGATTAACTGCTTCTCCTGAAGCCATAAAAGAGAATCCTGAACGTCTATTTTTAAGGTAGCACATTCCGTAGCATCTTGTATCTGCTTTGCAAGCTTCCCAGAATATATAGAATAGTCTATTTGCTTCTCGAAAGTCTGGTTGCCCAACATCAATTTTGGACCACTGCAAGTACATATAATGAGTGCCAGTAATGTAAGTAGGTTTACCTTGATTATAATACCAAAAACCTTCTTCTCTTTTTTTAAACTCATCTTCTATATAATCTATATATTTTTTCTTGAAATCATCTGCATAATTTTTCCAATCAAATATAGTTTTTATTCTTTTTAATTCTCTAGGGTAATCACTAACTTCCCATTTGTTACTATCAAACTTATGTGGACTTACACATTTAGGTAATGCTATTTTAAAATTTTGTATTTCATATATTTCACCTATCTGCCCAGTTTTAGATATAACAACAATATCATGCTCTTTGTTATAGCCATAATCCCACTTCTTAGCTTTGTTAAGCCTCTTGACTGTGTTTATTTTTATAGGTTCTACAACCTTATACAGTGATTGCTTGTACATTATTTAGATCTTCTTTCTGCAAAGCCACCAAATGATGTCTCTTCAACTTCCTCTTTAACTACATCATTAAGCATATCTTCCTCTTCTTGTATTCTATTAAGTATCTCAAAAGCATCGAATATAGCTAGCTTTTTAGTAGCAGCGGCATTTTTTAATCTATCAGCAGATATATCATCTCCAGAATCAACTATTTTTTCACCAGCTACTTTTATAAGTTCTTCAACTGCTTTATGCCCAGCTTGGATTATATTCTTTTTCGTCTCCTTGATATTCATACTTTATAGTTAATGATCGAGATCCAACTCTATATAATCTTTCGTCGTCTACTACAAATTCATATTCACTACCTGGAGTGAAACCAACTAGATCACCTTGTTGTATTTGTGAGTCAAAGTTCTCATCAAGATACTTTACAACACCAATACTAGGCTTTTCTTTGTTAAGATTAAAAATATTATTAGATTCAATAGGTTTTACAAATGAATAACCTCTAGGTGCTTTCCACTCGTTTTTATTTTTATATAAAAAGATTTGTTCAAAAGAACATAAATAATTGTTATCATCTATGTAGCTTCTACCGTTTTTCTCTACACCTCTAACGTCATGGTACCTTCTAAATACGTTGTGATGGACAACAACAGTGTCACCTACCTTAATATTAGTGTCACCTGTTGTAGGCAAGCTTTTAACGATACCTAACCTATTTACGCTTTGGTGTGTGAATATTTGTGTATTAAGTATCAAGTCTCCGCCTTCTACCTTTTTATTGTTGTTGTATCTAGAACCAAGTGGCTCAACAACAAAATCAAAAATACTCCTCATGTTAATATTCTAGATTATATTCAATAGCTACCGCCATGTTTTTATTAAAATCTTTCCAAGGTAAAACCTCATCAGCTTTTTTAATAAATATACTAAACTTGTCATCTTCCTCTGTTATATGACAAATAGTATGCCCGCCGTAGACCTCTTGGCCCACGGCATAATGCATAGCTTCATTTTTATAATCTTTACCAATACTAATCTTTCTTATCAGCTTCATCTTCTATAGCCTTAAAAGTTCCATCTTGTATGTTAACAGAAACTTTACCATATTCTTCTTCAAGATTAGCTTGTACGTCTTTTAATTTTAACTGTAGCTCTCCAATACCTTGAAGCATACCTGCTTTTTGAGTCTCTAATTGACCAATGCTTAGTTGGATGTTATTGATTTGTCCTACTAAACCTTGTAATTCTTTTAATTGTTCATCTGTAATCTTGTCCACTGATGGAGCTAGATCAATTACTTCTTCTTTTGCCATAATTTAATTTAATTGTTAATTGTTAATTGTTAAACATCAGTGAAACCACTGAATTCATCTAGTGTTTTTAATTTATCATAACACTGTATTGCAAAGTTTTTAGACGATGCTGATAAATCTTGATCAAAGCTACCGTGAGCAACACACACGAATTCGTGGGGTTTTGCTGTTCTAGCTTCTTGCGACGCGTATATTCTAATTTGATAGTTGAATTGAACTTTTTTTTGTTCTCCATCTTCTAACATTGTCATATAAGTGTTTGAGCTTGTTTCAGAAAGCATACAGTAAGCGTTGCTTATTGTTAGGCCTTTGTATACGTAATCTCCTTTTAATGCCATTATTGTTGTTTTTTTTAAATTGTTATTCTATGTTTATATTATTACGCTATTTTCACAGTTTTTAACTGTTATATTATTAACAGAGACTTATTTGACCAACTACTCCATTAGCGTCAACTCTGTATTTACCACCGTTACCTAATTTTCTAAAGCCTGTAGCTAAAAATGTTGTACCTCCTGAATCTGAATAAACAACATCATTTACAATTGGATAACTGTTAGATCCATCATGATAATATGTTTGATTTGTAGCGAAGCCACAAACATCAGTTGTTCTTCCGGCTAAAGAACTACTAAAACTAGTTACAGTTGAACAGTCTTGATCGTAACCGTACCAGTCTGAAAATTTATATGGATAAGCTATAGGCATAATTTATATTTTATGGGCAACTACAGCTAGTTCCTGTTACTGCACCTGTTGTTGTATTTGTTGCTATTGCTGGACAAGCACCTTGTGCTATTGTACCGCTACAAAAAGAGAATTGTACATTGTTTGGCGACCCGATAAAACCTCCACCTCCAGTGTATACTTGTCCACTTACACTACTATATATAATAGTTCCTGTTGTTATAGATGTTAAAGCAACTGTTGTGTATAACGTTATTTGTTGGCTTCCTTGGTTTACCCAAAGAGTAAAAGAGTTGTATGTACTTCTATCCGCAGGATTTGGTGTGCATCCAGTGTTTACCGTTGGGTAACTAACCGAAGATCCATTAGCTTGACCACCATTAACTAAATCGTATAGAGATATAAGACCCATACTTTGGCTACCATTATAATCTGCATGCTTGGCTTCTCTAGCCATTTTAAGAATTGATAACTGACCACTAGTTGGAACCGCCATTACTTAATTTGTTTTTTAAGTTCTTCTATTTCTGCTTTTAATTCTTTTATAGCTTCAAGTAACAATGGTGTGACACCTTGATGTCTCATTGATAACATACCATCTTCATTTTCTCTTACAAGTTCTGGTATAACTTTTTGTACATCTTGCGCTATAAATCCTATATCTTCTTTTATATTTGTAATACCTTTTTCTTTCCAATCAAAAGTTACGCCGTTTAGTTTCATTACTTTATCTAAAGCTGAATCAATAGGTTTTATGTTTTCTTTTAATCTTTTATCTGAGGGTGAACCAAATGCTACAACATCTCCCGAGCAAATTAACTTACCATTAGTCATATCGTGTTCAAATCTATGACTACCACCAGCGCTTGACGCTCTCCATATTACATCACCGCATGTCATGTCAAAATAAGTATCTGAATTGTTTGTGTGAAATCTAGCGTAGTTCCCACTAGTTCCTCCTACATACAAATCACCAACTCCACCAGTTCCAAAGGATTGAGAGCTTGTAGCAGTAAAATCACACGCTGTACTTGTACTACTACCTCTAGCTGTTATTACTGATAAAGTTTCACCAGCTAAAGCTAAGTTTGGTGACATTTTGTGACCAGCGTTAGTAGAGTTTCCATTATATATAATAAAGAAATCATTTGACTCTAAGTTACCAGTTGCTGTTGATAGAGTTCCAGGTTTAAATTCTATTGTTTCTGTTGTACCTGTCGCTGATGTAGTAGATGTAACAGATAAACCAGGTACTGACACAGGTACTTCTACGGATTTTACAAAAGGAATAGTGTAAGATGGTGTTCCGACAGTGTTTAAACTAGCGCCATTCCTAATTGGCATTCTAGGGTACACTTCACTTGTAATACCGGTGTTAGCTTGTGTTTGTGTCCTAGTAACTACATAGACGTCATATGCATTATTACTATGATCGTACGAAAGCCATCTTCCATTACTCGTGTTATCAACGTAGTTGCTATCAGTGGTTAAACTACAAACTTGAATACCTAGCGCTCCTGGTGCTGAAATATGATAGTTAGCTCCACCGGTTCCACCACCTCTTAGCCATATTACCATTTTCATCGTGTGAGCTGTCCACTGCAAACCACCAAAAATTCTAGCATATATTTCTCCGTAAGCATCAACTTGGTACATGTTTGGAAATCCACCCCATCCACCAACTCTAAATGACAAATCTAATGTTAAACCACCTTTGTGAGTTGAATTGTTCCAATCGTTAGGTCCGTGTTCGCTGTATTGTCTATACACTTGAAACTTAGTCATTCTATTGGAGTTAAGACCTGTAATTATAACTGGGTAATATTTATCTGAGTCCCCGTAAACAGTGAAGTCATGTACGACAAAGTTTTTAAAAGAGTCAGAGGTTGTCACACCAGTACCTCCTCTTGCTACAGCTAAAGTACCACTAGTAATATCAGCGGCAGAGTGATTGTGAGAAGCGGCGGCATAACTTCCGGAAGCTTGTGCTCCTAAAGTACTTAAAGATGGTAAATTTCCTGAGTGGTATATTTCGTAAGAATTAGCACCCATTGACCAACCACCAACTGACAGTTTGTTTGTACCTCCATCTAAACCAAAGTAACATGCAAAATCACCACCAACATGAAATGTAATAAAAGCATCTTTACCGGTTCCGTCATTATAAATCTCCATTGCTCCTAAAGATCCAGTAGATGTCGCTATAGTATCATTATTGTTTGTATTACAAGCATTAAAACTTATTCTACCTTCTGCGCTATCTACAACATCACTTCTTATGTATTTTGATTGTGTAGAGCTTGATGTAAGAAAAGAACTTAGATCTTGATCACCAGTATTTGTACCTGACAAGTTGGTACCACTTATTGTACCTCCAAAAGTTGCGTTTCCATTTTGAAAATCATATGACGAGCCTCTAAAAATAGTTTGATAAGAATTATCACCTATATATAAATTACCGTTGCTGTATATATGATCAGTTTGTAAATAAAGATACCTATTATCACCTGTAGATTTAAGTTGTAACACAATACCATTACTTGTTGCGTTAATTAATTCATGAGCTGATGTCCCAGTATAAGTATTTAAAATTCTACCTGCAAAAGTTGCATTAGTATCAGTGCCTAATCTCAGAACATTTGTAGATCCATTTCTAATAAGAAAATCTCCAGATGACACTGCTGCTGCTGAACTACTGCTTGCACTGTGAATCTTCCATGTTGAACCACCGCTTGCTATATTTGCAATTGTTAAAATAGTATCTGCGTTAGCTGTTGATAAACTTACATCTCCATCAAAAGTAGATAAACCACTAGAGTTTACATTTAATATAGGTATACCTGACACGTCAGATACAGAAAACAGATCACCAGTTAAGCTGTCTGTTACGGAAAACAATTGTCCTTGCGTACCTTGAATATCAAGGACTGTATTTGTGCCATCTACTATGAGGCCTTTTTTTACTTTAAATTCATTTGCCATAATTACCTTTCATTTTCCGGGTTATATATTAAATCTA
>Ga0209634_1001860_pt1 | contig 15082 bp, 24 predicted proteins | sample LinPmetageLP40_FD_184043 | JGI IMG/M metagenome (GOLD analysis project Ga0209634, IMG submission 184043) | Marine viral communities from the Pacific Ocean - LP-40 (SPAdes) (version 2) | ecosystem: Environmental > Aquatic > Marine > Oceanic | place: Pacific Ocean | collected 2010-08-26
ATCCATCATGATTTTAGATCCCATACCTTCACGAACTCCAATCTCTGCTGTCATAAAACCTTGACAGTCAAAGTTCTTGGTCCATTTTTCTAGTAGATTGTATTCTGTGCTATCACCTTTAATCATTATAACATTCCTTTTTCTCTTAGTTTTTCCGGCGTTAGTTTATCACCTACTTTTATTTCTCCTTGAGAATTACATTCAGTGCATTGTACATGAACTTCTTCCTTAGCCTGGGTGTAAGGTATTCTGGTAAAACCATTTCCCTTACACTCTGGACAAATAATAAATCCCGGCTTCATATTAATTACCCTCTTTTTGTTCGTCCCTTACATGATCAGCTAAAGATTCTTTTTTCTTATCTTCTTCAGCACTAAACATATAATCACTAACTTGATCTATGTTGATTAGTATCTCAAAGGTATGAAGTAATGGTAAAACATCATCTTGATTGTCTTCCATCATTTCACTAGCAACTTTATATTTCATAATTTGAGATATAGAGTCTGCTTCTTTTACTACTTGAGCCATGTACTTTGATCTTTTTATTAACGTGTATCGCATTTCTTTCCTCCTGTATTGGGTTGTTATTAATTAGTCCTTCAGTTTTCCATTTAACTTCTTGACTTCCTTGTTTACTAGAATCGTAACTACTTGTGCTCTTGAAACATTTGGATCATCAGGCACAATTACTTTTCTAATTCTGTCTATTTTCGAGTACGTATCGTTTTTAATAGATATGTTTTTATATTTATTAAAGTCTGTCATTTGTTTATAACCTTTCTTTTGTTTATTATTAGGTTATCCTACAAAATATTCCTTTTAATGTCAAGCACCTTATTCACAAATAAAACCGTGATAAGTCCCTGTATTATCAAGTAAATACCACCCTTGATTGCTGCCTTTTATTTCAGGACCAATGTATTTTGCTATAGAATCTCTATGAGCTCGAGCTTGTGTATAACATTCTTTTAAAGATACTGAAGGTGAGAACTTTATTTCTTTCTTTACTAATGTTCCATCAAACAAAAGTATTAATAATATTAATGTTTTTACCATAAATTAAATAATTTTATCCGCTTTACAAGAAAACTTAGTGTAAGCTTCCATGCTGTTTGTCCACTCAGGATCAAAACCTGCCATCAATGTGTGTGAGTATTGATAACCATAGACTATACAACTACTGTAGTCATCAAACAATACTGTTGGTGTGGGTATAACTTTGCATTGATTATTTGCAATCCCGCTACATAAAACCATAAATAAAACTATTTTAATCACCGACCTTGTCCGTTATATTTCTTATGTCTATTATTTAATTTTTCAGATTTTGAGAGCGATTTTTTATGTCTTCCAGGCCGCTTCTTAGGTTTGTCCCTAGGCGTATAGTTACTAAAGTTCTGTTTGGCCATTCTCTTTTATATATTTAATATCTTCTGCTTTTAATCTTAAATAACTTATACTTCCATTTATGTGTTGTCTTGTATCTGATCCACAATCTGTGCATCTATAATAGTCCGATACAATTGCAACTAATAGAGTTTCATTTTTACAATAACTACAATGACCAGTAACAGTATCGATGTTACTAAATGCTTTCATTAAATTTTTTTTATCCGACAACTTTTCCGCCTTCCCATTTCATATCAGGTAATCCTTCTGTATATTTTTTACCATCGAAGGTAAGAATCTGTTTTCTATTAGCACCCTCTTCATGGTAAGATACATGTATCCATCCCGCTTGTCCATCGTCGGGTTTATAGTACTCGAGAATGCATTGATCAAAGTCTACGTTGTTAGTCAACCAGTAAGCTACTTTAATGTTGGGCACGCCATTTAGTTCGAAATCGACGGCCTGGCCCTTCGCATGCTGCGATGTCTTTTTGCTGCCAATCGCTTCGCAAAGCGACTCTGAGCGGTATCCGCTAGATACTGAAACTGGTCTGTCAAAATGTGCACGTATTGGTTCAAGGACTACATAACATAAATCCCCTAAATTTTTTATTTCTCCAGGCCCCGGAGTATTATCTATACCTTTACGTGACGCTACCATTGAGCGTGTCATCTCTTCTAATGTAAAATGTTTTGAAAGCTGCATCATCGTTGTGATAATCGGTCCATATGTTGATATATTCTCCCAATAACTTTGTCAAGGTCAAACAGCTCTTGCTGGATCATCATTACTAAAACCTGAAGTTCTACGAGGGTGATAATTACCCACGTACTAAGGCCCATAAGTACTGTACCCAGTAATCCTATTAGTACTGTGTTAGTTTTTCTGTTCATTTTTAGGCCCTATAAATTTATCGCCCATTAATTTTATGTCTGGGTTTTCTTTTTTGTAGTCATTTTTTAAACCATCCCAGGCACTTCCAGAATTATCTGGTCTGTTATTTATTTCTGTTGGAGTAACACCTCTACATTTAGATACCAATAATCTAAAGTTTTCGTTGTATGCAAGACTAGGATTATTATTAACTCTACCACACATCTTCATCAACTCTAATTGTTGTTTAAGATCTACATTTTCTTTTATAGTCTTACAATCTACACCTAGATATTTTCTGTAAGTAAGAGATAAATAACGACTACCATTATTAAAATTACGATCCAATGCTTGTAGCTGTTGATCTTCACTTACACTTTGAGTAATTCTTGTTTCAAAATCTCCACATCTTGCACCATACTCATTAAGATATTCGTTTCTACTATGTGCAGGTCCGCCAAACAAAGCTAATAGTGTTAACATGAAAATTAATAGTGCAGTAAATCTGTAATCCATCCTGAGACCTTCCATATGTTTACCTACCTAAATCTTTAATATCATAGTCGTGTTCCCGTACCTGGTCGGAGAGCACTCGATACATATTCTCTGCCATCTGCCACGTAGCTTCAGCTGATGATAGTCTTGTGTTTTGATCTGTAATTTTTTCTTGAGCTACAGTTAAATCTCTTTGAAGGTTTATTATTTGAGTTTGATTAGAATTAATTGTGTCTGTTAGATTGACAATATACTTAACGCCAGTGAACGTCCCGAAGAGAACGGATGCTATGACAGGTATTAATACAAAATTCTTTTTTAATAAATCTGCAATGTTCATAATTTAATCTCCTCATTTTTTTTCCTCGATTTCATAAAAGAAATTGTCGGTATCTTCAGTTCTCCAATTGCCTGTGTCTTCTACATTCCATTCCGATGTTTGGACTTTCCAATCAGGAATATTGTCCTTAACCGTAAAAGAAGGTAAATCCCAAATACATCTGTTATTGGGCTGGGCTGCATAATTTCCATCATCTAAAGCGATAATGTGTGCACACTTATGTTCGTGTGGGATCTCCGAATGATCAGTGTCTAGGATATTAGCATCTGGGTGTGCCCAGTCAACAGTAAAAAGATAGGCTCCATGATGCCATTTTTTATCCTTACCTATGTATTTTCCTGAAGCTGCGCTTAAAATAGCCCAAGAAGTAACAGCAGGATGATAACTAAAAGAATTCCAAAGTTCCAGTTCATCAAGTCTGCGGGATGGAACAGCTTCCGGTTTAAAACCACGTTGAATAAAAGCCGTAATTGGCAACCTATAAAAGATTGCACCGTTCTCCATAAGAGCGTGCCATAAAATCGCACGGCCTCCCATAGATGTGATACCAAAGATAAGACAATCTTCAACTTCTCCATGATGTTTTTTGCCGTCATATAAAAACTCCTTCCTAATTTGTGCGTAAAGAGGCGGTATGTTTGCATTTAAATAAGCCATAATCAACCATTAATTTCTCCCCAGTTATTACCAAATTCATAATCTACTTTATTAGGGACTTCTAAAGTAACTGAATCTTCCATGATTTGTTTAATTTGTTCTGCATGTTTATCATCTTTAACAGAAACACAAAGTTCATCATGAATTTGTACGTGAGCTATTATACCTTCTTTATATAAATCTAACATAGCTTTTTTTGTCATATCTGCCGCAGATCCTTGGATCAATTTATTTAATGCTTTGTAAGTATAGGCTCTTCTTATCCCTGGTCCATGTTCCTGTAATGCATCTTCATGAGGTAATGCTTTGTGCATACCGAATTGATTTGGTTCCCACAAATGAAACCTGCATAATCGGCCCAGTAAGGTTCGAATCTGGCCACGCTCCTGGGCACGATTAGAAGCACTATTAGTTAGTTGCTTAACAAAGGGAACTTTAGCGTGGTACGTCTCGAACAATTCTGCTGCTTTTTCTTTTGATACTCCAAGTTCTGCTTGTAATTTTGCTTTACCCATACCATAAAATAATCCTAAGTTAATTACCTTGGCTTGAGATCTAGGAATCTTTGCCATGTCCGCAACTACCTGATGGAAATCTGTTGATGTATCATTTTCATAACTATCAATTACATCATTGACAGAAGGAAATTTATGTAAAGCTGCATAATGGGCTACAAGACGAGGCTCTTGTTGAGAATAGTCAAAACTACCCCATCTATGGCCTTTCTCGGGTATAAAAATAGACCTAATCATAGGTCCGAGTTCCTTATTTCTAGCAGGAAGTTGCTGTAAATTAGGGTTTGAATAGCTAAACCTACCAGTAACAGTTCCGCCTTGATCAGATCTTATTTGATTAATGTCCGCATGGATTCTACCTTTATGTTCATGTTTAATTATGGTATCTATAAAAGTAGTATGTGCCTTATTAGTTTCTCTAGCTTCAGCAATCATTCTAACTATAGGGTGTTCATGATTCATAATAAAATTTTTAGTAAAGGATGGAGCATTTGATTTTGCAGTTCTGTCATATGGTAACTTTAATTTATCAAAAACTTTGGCAACACTTCTTGCAGCCATTAATTGAACATCTATTCCTGTTTCTATTTTTATTTGCTGGAGTAAGTTTTCTTCTTTTATTACTAATGCTTGCTTCAATTCATGAGCTCTTTGAACGTCAACCCTCACTCCAAGAAATCTCATATCAACCAGACAAGGAAACAAATCTGTCTCAAGTTGAAAAATAGACTCAACATCTTGGTGAGTAATTTCTTTTTTAAATATTTGCCAAAGTTCTAAAGTAAGTTCTGCATCTTTTTCTGCATAGGCTCCAACATGAAGCGCCGGGAGCTGCCACATATCTGCTTTAGGATCTAGTCCTCTAGACTTTGCTTCTTCATTAAGTGCTGATTCGTTTTTACCATGGCCTAAGTAATCCCAACCTAAACTATTTAAATCAAATCTAAATCTGTTTTCATTAATTAAACTTGCTGCAATCATAGTGTCTACGATTTGTCCTTGAATTTTTAAACCCATGGCCCTAATCCAACTAACATCATACATTGCATTGTGAAATATTTTTATTGAGGGTGTATTTAAAACATCTTGAAACCATTTTAAGGTTTTCTTACGATCCATGTTTGGACCAGATGCGTGAGCAATAGGAAAATAAAATTTTTTACCTGGTACAGCTACAGCAATTCCTACAACTTCTCCATTACCTATAATAGCACCACTGCCTTTAGATTTTAAATCAGGATCTCTTGTCTCTAAGTCAATTGCGATCTCCTCGTAAGATCTTAAATCAGGGTAAGACTCTGGTTCAATCCATTCTGTTTGTGCTTCAAATAGAGGTACTTTCATTTAAACCTTTCTTGTTGTTGTAGTAAAGCATACCTTGCTTTTCATATTTAAGTAATCTTCTTTTCATAAGTTGATTTTCTTTATAAAGTCTTTCTGCTCTTTTAATTGCAGCAGCTAACTTTAATCTTATTTGTAAAAAAGGATTCATTTCTTACCTATATCTTTCATTGTTTTAATTTCTAGTTCACAGTAATGAATTATTTTTTCAAGGTCTTGTATCCCTGCTTTATTTTTATAACGACAAACATATTTAACTACGTTGCCCTGGAAGAATGACAAAGCATTCTTTGAAATAAATTCATAAGGTTGAATTAAAAATTTTTTATAATGGGATCCACCTATTTGTTTATCTTGTGGAAATGTATCATGAAAAATATTTTTGTCGGTCATAACTGGTATCCTTTCCTTTCTATTTTTGCTCTCATTAAATATAAATTTCTTTTTGCTCTCGTGCACCCTACATACCATACTCTGTGTTCTTCGTCACGTTTTATTATACTATGAGCTGTTGCTTCTCTTATTTTTTTAGCATTATCTAATACTACTATTACGTTCTCACATTCTCCTCCCTTAGCTGCATGAATTGTAGATACTTTAATTCTAGGGGGTTCACTTAGTTTTTCCTCATTAGATAACATTAATCTAATATATATTTTTTCATCTGCAGAAGCTGTATCAAAACATTCATACCATTTTAAATCTTTCTTTAACTCCCTATCTCCCATGTATTCTTTTATATCTTGTAATGCAGTGTCAGCAATATCTTCTCCATTCAACCATTTACTATGATTAATAATAGCTTTGTACAGTTTAGTGTCATAACTTTTTCTATTTTTATTTTCATGGTACAAACCTTTAACTTTTAATAAATCACATATTTCTTTTGCTCTAGATAAGGTTCTAGTAAGAACCAACCATTTGTTGTTGTATAAATCTACATTTTCTAAACTATTAATTTTACTGCATAATCCTTGTTCATTTCTAGGTAAATAATTTTTATCTGCTCTAAGTCCTTGAATTCTTGCAGTGATGACTTCAGATATTTCTTGCACAGCTATAGGTATACGTCTTGATTTTGAAAGTACTTTTTCTTTTGCAGGTTCTTTTATGAATCTATCTACATCTGCACCCGCCCAGCCATAAATTGCTTGGTCATCATCTCCAGCTAAATAAATATTATTAGAATTCTTTTTTAATAAATCGTACACGTCCCATTGTATAGGAGATAAATCCTGAGCTTCATCAATAAAAACGGTAGTAAATTGTGGACATAGCTCTGGTTTTAATAAAAAGTTTTTAATCATATCAGCAAAATCAATTAGATGATTATTTTTTTTATATTGATTGTAGTTTACTTCGATGTGCTTAAGTAAGTCAGGCTTTACGTTTGAAGAATGTTCGCCTGTGCAATACTCATCCCAAACTGAAATTCCTTTTTCTTTAGCTTTTAAAATGATTTGAAAATACTCATTGTCACAACTTAAATAAGGAGAAGCATCTGCATCTTTTTTAGCATTGACTCTTATACTTAAAATTTTTCCAAGATCATTGTAATGATAATCTTGCATTACATTCTCTTCTCTTAAACCTAAAGTATGAAAAGCTAATGAATGAATAGTTTGAAAATATCTTAATTCTTTTTTCTTATATTGAGGATTCTTTAAAAGCATTCTATCTCTTGCTTCATGTGCAGCTTTACGTGTAAATGCAAAATAACCTATACTTTGAATAGGAGTGCCTATTCTAATGTAGGCCATTGCTCTCCTTATAAGTTTTTCAGTTTTACCTGTACCTGGTGGCCCGTAGATTTTAGTTACTTTTGTCATCTCTGGGCTTAAAAGTGTCTACTATTTTTCCTTTAAAGTTGTACGTACCATGATGACCTATTTCTGAATTGACTGTAGCATACATTTTAATACCCTCTTTTTTAATTAGTTCACAGAAGCTTACGTCTTCTCCTCGCCATTCTCCCTTTTTAGAATCAAATGTATTTTCCCAAAAATTATATAAATATTTTTTAGCTCCCTCACTTATTGTCATTTCATTATTTATTTTTAAATCAGGATATTTCTTCATCAACTTTTCATAAACAGATCTATGAATTAATGTAAGTCCAGCAGGACCTCCTGTTATTTCTACTAATCCTTTTTTATCTATATCTATGTGTTGAAAATCTTTAAATGAAACAGAATATTTAACTGAATCATCAGGAGTCTTTCTTCTATAAGGAGCACATACAAAATCTTTTTGAGCAAGTATTAAACCTCCCACTGCTTCAGGTTCAAATGAAACATCTGCATCTATAAACAATTGATATTCAAAATTTGATTCTAAAAACATAGCGGTTAAAATATTTCTTGCATACCCTACGTAGGGACATTTGTAGGTGCTTATTTGTGTTGGTATTTTTGCAACAGTTGCCTTATCAAAAAACTTTAATAAAGATAGACATGTTGATACTTGCATTGTGTCATAACAAGGCATTGATACAAAGATCTTAGGGGGTTGTGTACTCATAGTATATCCTCTCTTTTTTTCATTGGTACTAGTTCAACTTTATTTTCCTCTCTTGGAAAATGAGCTATTGATATCTTCACGCATCTAACAGGATTGTGTGATTTTTTTTCTGTTTCTTTTTTAGGGTATCTTTTTAAATCTCTTAACTTCGCATCAAAAAAGTCTATCATCATTTGACCCGTTCTATCAATTTTAGATTTCCATTCTTTATTTTTTAAATAATTATAAAAAGGATCAAATACAAAATAAGCATACCCATCATCAATTAAGGTACTACCACTTCTAAAAGAAGCATCACTAACTGCAGGAACTCCATAGATGTGGTCTTCTAAGTGTTTGTGTAAAATTTCTTTTGGAGACGTTCCTGGAGGAGCCTTTTCTGTTTTCATTCCCTGCCATAAAATATCTAAAATATTTTGCATATCATCTCCTTTTATACGTGGTGGTGGAATAGGTGTATGGGCTCCAATTAATCTTCTTAATTTTTCTTGGTCCATGATGTAATTTATATCTCTAGCTATTATTTGTTGAGATGCTTCTCCTTCAATTTTATCATTGTAGTGAACAGTAAATCTAAATTCTGGTTCTGGTGAATAATCTATTTTTATTAATGCAGAAAGTGCAGGGAATTTTTTAACCTTATCTGAAGCTACTCCAAACTTTCTTTTTAAACATTCTGATTTTACACACATACTAACGATAGGTTCTTCTGAACATGTGTGGCCTGCAGTATCTTTTTTATAAGCTTTAATTTTTTGTTTTACTTTTTCATCTCCCCAAATATTATCATAAACAATATAGTTTCTAGCACCTTCTAAAAGTTTTTCTTCCCAATTATCTGGATATTTTTTTTTAGCAAACACCATGTAATTGTATATAAATCTATCTCTGTAATCATCTAACTTAGATTTAGAAAGTCGTTGCAAACAAACAGGTCCATCAGCAAACTCATCTGCACCCCCTGTTAATTCTAATCTCATTAACTCTGTAGCAAATTCTTCTATTTCTTCTTTAGTTTTTTTATTGGCCTCTACTACTTTTAAAAACTGTTCAAAGGTAAACTCAGTTCCATCTAAATTTAAACCAACTCTTTCATTACGGTTATAGTAAGGAAGATTAATAAAGTTACCATTAATAAATTTACCATCTGATCCTGTGCCTAATTGAGTTTGTTTAGGAAATATTTCTGTAGAGGCTTTTAAAGAAAAAGTAAATAATAACTTATCTAAAAAATTTCTAACAAAACTAGCTTTTACTGGTTCTTTAAAGAATACATATATATGAAGACCCCCGCTTTTAGATTTAACAGGAACTACTGGAATATTTTTTTTATCAATAATTTCTAAATACTTTCTTAGATCAAAGTTATCGTATTCATCAGAGTCTATATCTATTGCACCAAAATTTGATAACCCATCGTCATTACAGGGTTGAACCCCTATAGATTTTTTACCTTCTAAATGATCAATATAGTCGGAGTCTAATAATTCTTTAGCTGCCCAGCCATACTTTAATTTTAATTTTCCTGTAGAAGGATCTTTGAATGCAGAATTTATATCTGCATAACCATAGTCTCTTCTTAGACCTGTAAATATTTCTATATATCTTTTTTCCATTTCCATCTTTTTAGGGGGCGCTTCAGTCTCCCGTTGCGCCCCGAGTTATTCCCACCGGAGAGGGAATTTTATTAGTAGTGAGCTGCTCCATCAGAAGTTTTAGCAGTATCATCTTCACCATGTTTAACTTCAACATCTCCTTTAGAGATACTTTCAGAAAAACTTTTAGCTTGTTGATACATAGCTGCATCTTCGATAGGTCCAGTTTTACTCACTTCCCAACCAAACCATGTACCTTTGTCGTTAGACTGTTGTACAGTTTTTAGTTGATAAAGATGGCTAAAAGTTGCTGGAGTAAACAATCCGTTTTTACCCTGCATCTTTATGCTCTGCATCATACTATTCCATTTTCTACTAATCTTTAATTGTGTAGATTTCATGGCAATTAATGCAGTTGTCGGTGAACTACTACCTACTACTACAAAGTGTTGTGCAGTTTTTTCAATATAATTACCATTAGGTAATCTATCTTTAAAGTCTCCACCTCTTGTAGTCTTAGTCATGATGTCACTTGATGAAGGATAGATTTTAACTGGCGCACCAGATCCATCTTTTCCTCTATCTTTCCACTCAACGTATTCGAGTTTATAGTAACATGGAATCACTGGGACTCCTTTTTCACCACTGAAGAGTTCACCTGTTACTGAATTATAAATCATTCCAGGTTCTGCTCCTTGGACATACTTGCCATCTCTCTTATTTACTTCTGGAGAAAGTTGACCAAGTATTTTAAGAAACGGTAACGCAAGATCTTCCTGTGTTATCGTTCCAGTTTGTACACTTGCATCTGCTTCGAAATTAACATTCGTAGACAATGCACCATTCTTCTTTATTATTGGTTCTTTGTTCATGTTTATTATTTCCTTGTTATTTTGGTTTTGTTTCCTGCAAACACATTAAATAGTTCCGTAGGCATCTCTTTCCCAGACTCGAGACGCTCACGGACTAATGCTTTAAGTGTCATTGGCTCAACCTTCAACTTCTGGGCTGGTTGATACCCTTGACCCTGTGCAAGGACAGCATATGCTGCCGCCTTGTTATCCTCGTTACGACCAAAGGAAACAGTAATCTCATTTTTAATAAGATCACCCAAGCCGTTATTACGAAGCCATGTAAATGCTTCTTCTTTCTTAGCTGCAGAAATAGAAGCACCATAGATGGGCTTAACTTCTACTCCAGCACCATCTGATAAACTAAATTTAGATATGTTCATTTCTGTCATCATTGTAGGAATTACTTCCCCAGATAAAACATCCATATCATTTTTTATTTTTTTTAATTCTTCTTCTTTAGAAACAAACTTATCTTCAAGGTCTCTTAATTTAAGGACTTGATCAGATAGTTCTTTGATGTCATTGGTATTTGCATTTGCCAACGAATCTATTTTGTCTTCTTCTAAGTTTATACTCATTTTCTTTTTACCTTTCTATAGTAGTCGTAGTTATTAATTTCCTTAATATAATGTCATAAAATCCTATGTCAAGCTTATTCTTCGAGATTTCCTTTTTCATATAAATTAATTTCTATCGGGTAATACATTTTTTCTTGTCTATCCCATTTTAGTAAATTAAATTTTCCTCCAGTTTTTTCTGCTACAATTGAACAAGCTACACCTATGATTGCAGGGTCACCTGTAAGTAGTAAATAATCACTGGAGGTATATTTATCTAATAGTTTTCTTAATTTAAAAATTAAGGGCCCTGGAGATAAAATAATTTGTGAGTGTTCTGGTAATAATGTTTTTAAAGTACCATATTTTTGAGCACCCATAATATTAAACTTGGGAGCACCTATTTTAGTACCGGGTAATTCTTGAATTATATATACTGTATTTTCCATAACTTTCCTGTTGACTATGGTTATATGATTATGCTATCTTAGTCAATAGAAAGAAGAAATATTATGAACTATAAATTTAAAACAAAACCATACGCGCATCAAATAACTGCGTTAGAAAGATCATGGAATAAAGAAGTGTTTGCTTACTTTATGGAAATGGGTACAGGAAAATCTAAAGTACTAATAGACAATGTCTCTATGCTTTATGACAAAGGTAAGATTAATGGATTGTTATTAGTTGCTCCAAAAGGAGTATATAAAAATTGGTACGATTCTGAAATTCCTACTCATATGGTAGACCATATAGATAAAAAAATGGTTTTATGGCAAGCCAATATTACTAAATCTCAACAAAAAAAATTAGATACTTTATTTGAAACTGGAGAAGATCTTCATATTTTAATTATGAATGTAGATGCTTTTAGTACATCTAAAGGTGTAGAGTTTGCTGCTAAATTTTTAAGATGTCACAGAACACTGATGGCTATAGATGAGTCTACAACTATTAAAAATCCTGACGCTAAAAGATCTAAACATATATGTTCTTTAGGTGAACATGCTCAATACAAAAGAATACTTACAGGATCCCCTGTCACTAAATCACCTTTAGATTTATATAAACAATGTGAGTTTTTAGATGAAGGTCTGCTAGACTTTACTTCTTACTTTGCTTTTAGAACTCGTTATGCACAACTAACTACAATGAGACTACCCACACATAGTGTTCAAGTAGTTACAGGATATAAAAATCTAGGAGAACTTTCAAAAAAAATAGGTATATTTTCTGAACGTATTTTAAAAGAAGATTGTTTAGATTTACCTGCGTATACTTATCAAAAAAGAATCATTCAATTAAGTCCTGATCAACAAAAAATTTATGATCAAATGAGTAAGGTAGCTCTTGCTCAAATGGAAGGTAAATTAATGACTACCTCCACTGCTTTAGTTCAATTAATGAGACTTCAACAAATCACTTGTGGTCATTTTAAAGCTGATGATGGTACTCTTAAAATAATTAAGAACGAAAGAATAAATGCATTGATGGGTATACTAGAAGAAGTAGAAGGCAAAGCTATTATCTGGGCCCACTGGAGACATGACATAGATTCAATTGTTAAAGCTATTGAGAAAGTATATCCGGGTTCCGTGATGACTTATTATGGATCCACGTCTACCGATGACAGAGCAAAAGCTATTAAAGAAATTCAAGATCCAGAGTCTAAAATTAGATTCTTGGTAGGTACGCCTCAAACTGGTGGCTATGGAATTACTTTAACAGAAGCTAATGTCATGATTTATTATTCTAATGGTTATGATTTAGAGAAAAGAACTCAAAGTGAAGCTAGAATAAATCGTATAGGTCAAACTAGAAAAATGACTTACATAGATATTATTGCTGAAAAAACAGTAGATGAAAGAATTGTAAAAGCTTTACGTAAAAAAATTAATATAGCTAGTGAAGTAATGGGAGAAGAATTAAAAGATTGGATCTAAATATCTTGGAGTCCCGTTTCTCTGTTAAGAAATTTATATTCTATTTTTTTTATATCAAAGTCTTGCTTTATTTTATTACAAATATTTTCTACATCTAATTCACCACAACTGTAGACATCAAACTGCATAAGTGCAGGACTGACTTCATCCCATATATGCATAGCAATGTGTGATGTTTCAATAATAGCAACTGCAGTTATTCCTCTATTACCTTCCATGTTACAATACTTAACATAAGGACCCATAAATATTTTCATATTGATAGAATCTACAAATTCTTTCATCCATTTTTTTAAATAGCTTTCATCTTTAGGAGGTTTAATAGCTTCTGCCCGCACAATTAAGTGCTTATGAACAAGTAAACTATTTTTCATTTCACCATGTTAAGAAGCAAAGCAACTATTATTCCAAGTGCTCCACCTATTATCATTTTTTCTAACCTAGCTATTCTTTCTTTTACTTCTTTGATTTGTTCAAACGTTTGCTTTTGCATAATTCTGCAAAGTTTTTCGTGGTCCTCGATTCTTTGTGTTGCAGATTTTTTCATTATGAATAATCACTAAAGCTACTGTTATTTACTGAATCTCCGAATGTACCGCCGCCTGCATTGCCTGCATTGCCTACATTTCCACCGGTATCTTGTTCGTAGTCTGAATAATTAAAATTAGTGCCGCCTGGAAAATCTTTATCTATTCTATCATTATTTGCATTTACTACATCTTGATAGAAACCTAATTGATTTGTTTGAAATGGAGTTAAAGTTTCTTTCCCTAATAAATTTGAAACTGTTTGAGATGCATAGCCTGGATAATTACCAAACATTGAAACAGTGTTAATACCAAAAGGATCTTGGTTAGATAGACCAGGTGATCCTAAACCTTGAGATCGGTAACCATACATATCTCCGACGTTACTTACATTAAACTGTTGACTCATTATATCTGAAGGGCTTGGTGTAAACATATTTCCTATTCCTCGTAGGGCACTTCCAATAAAAGGTACTCCAGTAACAGCTCCAATTCCAAAATTTAACGCTGCTGAACCTGGATCTATTCCATAGTCTTTTATCATTTTCATCAAACCAGTTGGAGGAGCTTTTTCTACACCATAGCTCATAGACTTGATGTCTTCTTCACCTAACCCTTGAACTGATTGTGCTTCGATTAATTCTTTTAATGTTGCCATAATTATACTTTAAATACCTTATCTACATAGTCTGCTTTTTGTGCAGTATTCATTTTGTTATAGTTAATTCCATTTAAATATCTAGACCCTAAATTAGCATTAGCCATTACTTGGCTACCTGTGTTTGCTACTTGTGGAGATACAGCTACGTTTTTTCTAGGATCTACAGGTAATACTGCGGATGTGTCTGCAGTTCCTTGAACACCTAAACTTGAAGCTTTAGCTGGTAATTCTTTTAATGAGAATAGATCTGGACTCACAGATAAGTTCATACTTTCAATAAAAGTATCTAAACCAAAATCTAAATCAAACCCATTATTGTCTCTTCTTAAAGATTGCCATGCATCATTTACAAGGTCCATAGAAATTTCATAACTTAAAGATGCTCCTATATTTTCTTGTTCTAATCTTTGAATAGACGACTCTAGTCTAGATTGACTAGGAGTAGGAGATACAAATCTTCCTCTTAAAACAGCATTAACTCTATTTTTATTTCCTAGACGATCCATTAATATTTGTCTTATCTCATTGGTAGATACTCCTAAATCCATAGCATCGTTTACAGTATTTTTTAAATTTCTTTGAGATATAAATGAATTCTTCATCCACTCTTGAAAGGCAGCTACTTTTCTTTCCGGAGAAACATTAGTTGAATAAGCCAAGCTACTAAATTTTTGTGAAATGTTGCTTTCATCTTTTCTGTAAGAAGAAATAACAAAAGGCATACTCTGTTTAGGTTTAATTGTTTGTACTCTTAAACCAGACATCAATGCTACTATTTCATCTCTAGTATTTCTTGAACTACCGTAATCTG
>Ga0209634_1001861_pt1 | contig 15080 bp, 13 predicted proteins | sample LinPmetageLP40_FD_184043 | JGI IMG/M metagenome (GOLD analysis project Ga0209634, IMG submission 184043) | Marine viral communities from the Pacific Ocean - LP-40 (SPAdes) (version 2) | ecosystem: Environmental > Aquatic > Marine > Oceanic | place: Pacific Ocean | collected 2010-08-26
CTCAAGGGGATAGTCGCGATTCTCCCCTTGAGGGGAGACACAGAGGGGTGTTTTTCATTGTGAAGTAAAAAGCTTGAAATTTGAGTATAATCAAACATTTTTGCTCCTTTTAAAATTTACTCGGACGTCAGTAATTCCTAACTATTGACTGACACTTTGCCATAATTTTAGCAATTATTAAGATGAGATTCTATAAACCCTGTAATAATGACTTAATATATAAGTCTAGACTGTATTGGTACAGAAAGTGCTAAGAAAGGATATAATTAAAGTGAATTATTTTAACCCATAATTAAATACACAAATGTCAAAATTAAATATCACACCTCTTGCGGACAGAGTTCTTGTAGAATCTGCTGCTGCTGAAGAAAAAACAGCTTCTGGAATTATTATTCCTGATACAGCAAAAGAAAAACCCATGAAAGGTAAAGTCGTTGCTGTTGGTAATGGTAAAAAAGATGAACCAATGACAGTTTCAGTTGGTGACCAAGTGCTTTATGGCAAATACGCTGGTACTGAAATCACTGTTGATGGCACTGAGTATTTGATCATGAGAGAAGCGGACATCTTCGCTATTGTATAATATCAATTTTAGATAAAGAATAAATCAAACATAAAATGGCTAAAGAAATAACATTCGATACATCAGCAAGAGAAGGCCTCAAAAGAGGCGTTGATCAATTGGCTGACGCAGTAAAAGTAACATTGGGACCTAAGGGAAGAAATGTAATTCTTGATAAAAAATTTGGTGCACCAACAATCACAAAGGATGGGGTATCTGTAGCGAAAGAGATCGATTTGAAAGATCCTTTGGAAAACATGGGAGCACAACTTGTGAAAGAAGTAGCTTCAAAAACTGCTGATGATGCCGGTGACGGTACCACTACTGCTACTGTATTGACTCAATCTATCTTTTCACATGGTATCAAAAATGTAGCTGCAGGTGCTAACCCAATGGACCTCAAAAGAGGAATTGACAAGTCTGTGACTGCTATTGTTGAAGATTTAAAATCTCAGTCTAAGCCTATCAAAAACAACAGTGAAATATCTCAGATTGCGACTATCTCTGCTAACAATGACAGCGAAATAGGCGAAATGATCGCTGCCGCAATGGATAAAGTGGGTAAAGATGGTGTGATCACTGTAGAAGAAGCAAAAGGTACTGAAACAGATGTGAAAACTGTAGAAGGTATGCAATTCGACAGAGGATACCTTTCTCCTTACTTTGTGACCAACACTGAAAAAATGGAAGCAGAACTGGAAGCTCCTTATATTCTGATTTACGATAAGAAGATTTCTAATATGAAGGAATTGCTTCCTGTATTGGAAGCTGTTTCTCAAACAGGAAAACCTTTATTGATCATTGCTGAGGATGTTGATGGTGAAGCATTGGCTACATTAGTAGTAAATAAAATTAGAGGCGCACTCAAAATTGCTGCTGTAAAAGCTCCTGGATTCGGAGATAGAAGAAAAGCCATGTTGGAAGATTTGGCCATCTTAACTGGAGGTACAGTAATCTCAGAAGAAAGAGGTTACAAACTTGAAGATGCTAAACTTGAGTATTTAGGTACTGCTGAAAAAATAAATATCGATAAGGACAATACTACTATTGTAAATGGTGCTGGTAAACCAAAAGATATTAAGGCAAGAGTTAACCAGATCAAAGCTCAAATTGAGACAACTACCTCTGATTACGACAAAGAAAAACTTCAAGAGCGTTTGGCAAAACTGTCAGGCGGTGTGGCAATTTTATACATTGGTGCGGCAACAGAAGTGGAGATGAAGGAGAAGAAAGATAGAGTAGATGATGCACTTCATGCAACTAGAGCTGCTGTACAAGAAGGTATCGTAGCTGGTGGTGGTATTGCATTTATCAGAGCTATCGCCTCTCTGGATAAAATCAAAGCGCATAACGAAGACGAAGCGACTGGTGTTAATATCATCAGAATGGCTGTTGAAGCTCCTTTGAGAACAATCGTTGCTAACTGTGGTCAAGAAGGATCTATTGTAGTGCAAAAAGTGAAGGAAGGTAAGGCTGATTTTGGATACAATGCTAGAGAAGATAGATACGAAGCGATGTTCAAAGCGGGTATCATCGACCCTACTAAAGTGACTAGATTAGCATTGGAAAATGCCGCTTCAATTGCTGGATTATTATTAACTACTGAAGCTGTTGTTTCAGATGTTGAAGAAGAAGGTGGCGCTCCAGCGATGCCTCCAATGGGTGGCGGAATGCCAGGGATGATGTAATCGTTTCAAAAACAGATTTTTTTTTCAAAACCCTGACAATTATCGTCAGGGTTTTTTTATATTTATCTATAAATCATCTACTTAAGTTCATGAACAGCCAACATATTTACACCTCATTCAAGGATTTCATACTATTCTTATATGTCCACATGGCGTATGCAGATGATCATTTTGATGAGACGGAAGAAGATGTTATTTTGAAGAAAATGGGCCGACTTTTCCCTAAAGAAGAAAATCAAATACCAAAGTATGAGCAATTCAAAAACGATTACAAAAAGCTCAATAGTGAGGACATTGATCAGCTGATTCAGTCAAATTTTGATAATTTTTCTCATGTCAATTTTTCTGATAAATATCGTGTCTATCGCGAGATGTACGACATCATCAATGCAGATGGAGTCATTGATGAATCAGAAACTGAAGCCATGGATAAGTTGAAGAAAATAATAGACTACGAGGTGAAAAAGTAGTCCTGGCCCTACCCTACAGCTAGAAAACCTACATCTCTATAATAGTAAGTGTTCTCATATTGTAGGAACAAAACGCTCCTATTAAGTAGTCTTTTCATATCACTATTCAAACTCTCACCGTTCTTAATAACTACCTCTCTGAGGTATTCTAAGTGATTGTCGTAGATGATATATTTTCTTGGTACAGTTGAAAGATGAGGCATGTGTTGTTGTTTTGAGTTTTTGACAATACTAAGTTTCCAATTAGCGTACCAAAATCATAATAGACTTATTGTCAGTTATTTACGAAAATTACATCAATCCAAAATGTTCAATACCGCACAAAACATTTCCAATATGATACATCCATATTATATTGCAAATGAAACATGTTTAGACTGATATGAAAGAAGCGCAGAAGGATTTGGGATTTGGTGTAGACTCCAAACAGAAGACGAAGAGATTGATTAATAAAGATGGGTCTTTCAATGTGATCAAAACGGAAAACTCATTCAGCGTGAGGGATACTTATCAAGCATTACTCAAGATGTCTTGGACTAAGTTTACATTAATCATTTTTGTATATCTGATTGGACTCAACCTTATATTCGGATCGATGTATGCGCTGATTGGAGTCCAACATATCACTGGAATTACGCCTGCCAACTTCTCACATGACTTCGTCCAAAGCTGCTTCTTCAGTCTACAAACATTTACCACTGTCGGCTATGGGCATTTATCTCCATCGAGTAATATTGTAAGTATTATTGCATCAATAGAATCTATCATTGGCTTGGCTTCATTCGCCATGATGACGAGTGTAATATATGGTAGGTTCTCCAAACCATCCGCCAGGTTGCTATACAGCAGCAACGCCATAATAGCACCCTATCAAGGCGGTAAAAGTTTACAATTCAGGATTGCTAATACACGCATGAGTATGCTCCTGGAACTGCAAGCAAGAGTATCGATACAATTTACTTCTATGAGAGACGGCAAATATCACAGGAGTTATGACCAACTTACACTGGAACGGGATAATATTCTATTCTTCCCTCTGAATTGGACATTAGTTCACGCGATTGATAAGAACAGTCCACTGTATGAACTTACCAATCAGGATTTTGTTAAAAGAAAAGTCGAAATCATTGCACAGATCAAAGGATTCGATGACACTTTTGGTCAGACTGTACATTCAAGATACTCTTATCTTCCAGAGGATATTATTTGGGGAGTAAAGTTTGAACTGGCTTACGAAACTGCTGAAACTGGAGATGTTATCTTCCATATGGACAAACTTCACAAATTCAAAAAAGTAGTGTTGGACTAGTCCAGGACAGGATCCTCATAATAGAAAATCAGCGGTAAAAAATTCTTACTACTGTTTAACTATATCTCTTATTCGGAGTGGCTTCTTTTAACCCAGATTATTGACCAGCTCTCCAGACAATGTTTCTTTCGTCTTTGGTGATTTGTAAGACGATACGGGTAGGACTTGGCAAAAGCACCAATTTGGTCTCATGATCAGGATAATCATCCATCTCAACGTAAACACCTTGCGTGAAATCCACGTCAAACTTACTTCCTTCTACCTTGTATTGTTTGCCTAAATAGGCTATCGGCATTAGTACATCACTGTCTGGACAGAATTCATCATGAACATCATAGAATGCTTCTTCAAGATAAGCTCCAAATCTCTCAGAAAAATCATCTTCCATTTCGTGAAGCTTTTCTTCCAAATCATCATAAGCTTCATTGTCATAACCCATTACACTTAATTCGTTTCTTTTCAAAACCAATTTTTGCAAGTCATTATTCAGTGCTACTAAATCCATTATTCTTTGATGTTAATTTTTGCACAAAAATCAGCAGACTGACGATAACATGCAAGAAAATAAAACCTTATTTTATCAATTAAGGGAAAAAATTTAGAGATACTGATTTGTTGACTTATTTTTGATTTTATCTAAAAAATCAAAAACCAGAATGGATCAACAAATTCTCGAAACTGCCAAAAATTGGCTAAATAGTAATATTTCAACAGCTGAAAAGTCACAGATTGAAGCACTTATAGATAACAATGATCATACAGAGTTAGAGGATGCATTTTACAAATCGCTAGAATTTGGAACAGGAGGATTAAGAGGCATCATGGGCATTGGCTCTAATCGCATGAACAAATACACTTTGGGGATGGCGACTCAAGGTCTTTCCAATTATTTACTAAAAACATATCCAAGCGAACAAGTCAAAGTGGCCATAGCCTATGACTGTAGAAATAATAGTGAGCTTTTCGCCAAAGTCACCGCTGATATATTCTCAGCAAATAACATCGAGGTTTATTTATTTCAAGAATTAAGGCCCACTCCTCAATTGTCATATGCGATTAGACATTTTGGATGTCATAGTGGAGTTGTCATCACTGCCTCACACAATCCTAAAGAGTACAATGGGTATAAAGCCTACTGGAATGATGGTGCACAACTCACACCTCCACATGATCAAAATGTTATTAACGAGGTCAATTTGATCCAAAGCATCGATGATATCAACTTCACAAGAAACGAGTCGTTGGTCAAGCTTGTTGATCCATCCTTTGACGATGTATATATCGGTGAGATCAAGAAGGTCTGTTTATCACCCGAACTGATCAAAAAACACGAAGACTTGTCCATTGTCTACTCTTCAATCCATGGAACAGGCATTACACTAATACCAAAGTGTCTGAAGGCATTGGGATTCAACAATGTTTCAGTCGTAGAAGAGCAAGTAGAAACTAATGGTGATTTTCCTACAGTCATCTACCCCAACCCTGAAGAAGCAGAGGCGATGAACCTGGCGCTGGAACAAGCTAAAAAAGTCAATGCTGATGTGGTCATGGCAACAGATCCTGATGCAGATAGAGTAGGTATTGCGGTCAAAAACGACAAAGGTCAATTTGTCCTGCTAAATGGTAATGAAACTGGAAGTTTAATCATTTACTATATTTTGAAAAGACTACAGGAAGAAAATAAGCTTCCCGACAATGGATATATTGTGAAGACCATCGTCACCACCGATCTAATCGATAAAATCTCTCAATCATTTGGCGTGGAATGCATGGAGACCTTAACAGGTTTCAAATACATCGCAACATTGATTAGAGACCTTGAAGGGCAACGCCAATATATCGCTGGAGGAGAAGAAAGTTATGGGTACTTGATTGGTGATTTTGTAAGAGATAAAGATGCGGTAACATCGTGTGCGATTATTGCAGAAATGGCTGCGTATGCCAAAGAAAATAGACAGTCCGTCTATGAAATGATGGTAGCTATGCATGAGCAATTCGGACTATATCATGAAGATCTTGTCTCTATTACTAAAAAAGGTAAGAAAGGATCTGAAGAGATTGCTGCAATGATGGGAGCGTTTCGTCAGAATCCTCCAAAGATGATCAACGGATCAAAAGTAATCTCAACTTTGGATTACACCAAGGGTGAAAAGAGAAATGTAGCAACTGGAGATGTCGAAAAAATGGACTTTCCCGCTTCAAATGTTTTGCAATTCATCACAGAAGATGGCAGCAAAATATCGGCTAGACCTTCTGGTACTGAACCTAAGATAAAATTCTATTTCAGTGTATCGACAGCCATTGATGGCTCATATGCAGCATCTCTGCAAAGTCTGGTTGACAAGGTTAAGGCCATTCAGGAAGATATGGGGTTAGTTTGATCTAGCCGTTGGGAGAATCAGGTCGAAAGGGCTGATATCGCTTCGGAGTTTGCAGTCTTACCAAGTCTTTAAGACTTAGTAAGACTACTACATGGAGAAACCATTCTAGAGGATATAGGTTTGATTGATTTTTATTCTTCAAAGTAATCTAAGTCAATTTTTTTTATGACATAAGATTCAACTGTAGAGGTTCCTAAACTATTTTCAATCATTAAGTTGGTTAGAGTTTCTCCGTCAATCAAGATAACTTTTGGATCAATGGTTTTCACATATTCGTAAGAGTTTTTCACAAAATGTCCAGTTGTTATAAAAACGCCTTTTTTGGCTCTTTTACCGTGTAGTGCACCAACAAATTTCTGAATCTCTGGTCTACCAATTCCACCCTCTTTAGTCCATCTTTTTGCTTGTAAATAGATAACATCCAATCCCAGCTTGTCTTCATTGATGATTCCATCTATCCCTTCATCATTAGTTCGTTTTATATGAGTACCGGCTGTCTTTCTAGACCCTCCATAGCCCATTTTTACCATTAAATCAATAACAAGGTCTTCAAAAAACTGCCAAGTGTTTGTTTTGATTTTTTCTAAGAGTTCTTCAGCAAGCTCCGTTTGAATAAATTGAAATGAGTCTTCTAAAGTTTCCAAAGGCGTTTTATCTTCAACAGTTGAAGATTCACTCATTATATCGTTTTTAGATTTTTTTTCAGCTCCTGTTCCTAAGCTAAATTCTTTAAACTCTTCAATTTGCTTAAGGTCTTTAATTGTTATCCTGTCTTGATACTTATCTAAAAATTTTATTCCTCTTTCGGTTATCTCAAAATGTCCCCTTTTTGCTGAAACAATTAATTTTGCTTTAATAAAATAACTTTTGGTCCAATAAATTCTATTATCAAATTTTGTTTGAGTTCCACTAGGAACACGTTCAGATCTATCTTCCTCTGTTAGTGAAAAACATTTGGTTAAATACCCTCTAACTTCTTTTAATGAATGTTCTTTCTGATCAGAACTAAGTTTCAAAAATGGATAGAAAAATGATTGAAAATCTGGTATTGGCATTTTATTCTCTTGTAATTATTTCTAGCAACTTTCCATTCTTGTACAGAAGAAGATACTTCAAAACCTAAATCAATTTAATCACATTCTGTGGTGGTCTTCCCAAAATCGCTTCATCACCTTTTACTACAATAGGTCTTTCTATCAACTTGGGGTGTAAGGACATGGCTTCTATCCATTCAGTTTCACTTAGGTCTTTACCTTTGTAAAGTCCTTTATAAATAGGTTCGCCTTTTCTTACAATATCCTGTGCGGACAGGTTAAGTTTCTTCAATAGATTTACCAGCTCTTCCCTAGTGGGGATTTCATTGAGGTATTCTACCACATTCACATCTACACCAGATTCTTTTATAATGCTGAGCGTTTCTCTGCTCTTACTACAACGTGGGTTATGGTAGATGGTAAGCATTATCTTCGTTTGCTATAGTTCTTAGATTTATAATTATTCCTTTTGACTGCCTTAGGATTGTAGACTGGCCCCTCTCCTAGTTCGGCTGGCAACTTTGCTTTGGGGATCTCCTTTTCCAACAATTTCTCAATACCATTGAGCTTATACATATCATCTTCATTGACTAGTGTGAAGGCAACTCCTGTAGAAGAAGCTCGTGCGGTACGTCCAATACGGTGAATATAATCCTCTCCATCACTAGGGACATCGTAGTTCATCACTAACCCAATTCCGTCAATATCTATCCCCCTGGACATCACATCAGTGGCCACCACTATTTGAATATCTCTGTTCTTAAATCGCCTTAACAAATGCTCTCTTTCCTGCTGCTCCAAATCAGAATGAATAGCCTCGCAATTGAATTTTAACTTTTGAAGTTCTCTATTGAGTCTTTTGACATTGTCCTTTGTAGAACTAAATATAAGGACACTATTCACTTTTTTAGCAGACAGCAGGTGCTTTACCAAGGGTACTTTCTGTGCATCATAAGTCATGAATGCTGCCTGTAATACACCTTCGGCTGGTTTGGAAATAGCAATGCTGATTTCCTCTGGGTCTTTCAGTATTTTCTTCGCTAGTTGCCTGATTTTAGGAGGCATTGTGGCGGAAAACATCAATGTCTGTCTTTTTTCAGGAATATAGGAGATAATCTTATTGATATCCAAATGAAACCCCATATCCAACATGCGATCCGCCTCATCGAGAATTAGATGTTTAAGATTTCCTACAGCCACATAACCCATATTCAGATGAGCAATCAGTCTACCTGGCGTTCCAACAATAATATCAGCGCCCTTTGTCAATGCCTTCTTTTCTTGGTCAAAAGAAGTGCCATCTCCTCCTCCATAGACCGCCAGCGAACTTACTCCAGTAAAATACGCCATGCCTTCAAGTTGCTGATCTATCTGAACAGCTAACTCTCTTGTAGGCGTAATGATGAGTGCTTTGATATTATGAGAATCGTCTTGATTTGCCAAGATATTGTGAATAACAGGAAGTAGAAAAGCCGCAGTCTTTCCAGTTCCAGTCTGCGCACAAGCGATCAAATCCCTGTCCTCTAATATTAATGGTATTGCTTGTTCCTGAATTGGCGTAGGTTTATCATAACCCATCGCCTCAATTCCCTCAATAACCCTACTTTCTAAATTGAATTCTTTAAACCCCACTTGTTTCTCTCTATGCCTCGTTATTGACCAACTGAGTAGCGAATGCAATGACTTTCATGACATTGCCCTCAGGGTCTTTAATTGGTGAATATGTAGTTTCTAACATTATTTTTTTACCGAGCTTGTTATATCGCTCGAATATTCCAGATTTGGTCATTCCTCCACTAAGATCTTTCCAGAAAGTGTTATAAGAAGCATTTGATAACTCTTCATCTCCAACGAATATTCGATGATGTTTTCCGAGTAACTCATCCATCTTATAACCGATCATTGCTAAGTATTTTTCATTGGCATTGATCACCTCGCCATCAGTATTAAACTCGATACTAGCGACAGAATGATTTACAGCTGATAAGAAGCCCTCCATCGAAAGTCCTTCACGCTGCATTTCTTCTTGTGTAGCTTGCAGCTCCTCCATGTTCTGTCTCATCTCCTCTTCCTGTGCTCTCATTTGTTCGGTCATCTGCTGAGAGTCTTGCAGCAATAATTGCGTTCTCGCATTTACCCTCACTGTCGATATAGTAGAGGCGATGCTTTCCGCAATCTTCTCAACAAATTCCTTCTCGTAATCTGCTATTTCATTGAATGAAGCAATTTCGACAACACCATAGATGTCGTCATTGACTTTGAGAGGAACTATCAAAATACTCGTAGGATTGGCATCACCCAGACCAGAAGTAATATTAATATAGTCGCCTGGTACATCTGTCAGGTAAATGCTGTCCATTTCTTGCCAAGATTGGCCGACAAGTCCATCTCCTTTATGAATTTTCTGCTCAACATATTTTTTCTTATCCCAAGCGTAGCAAGCTTTCAGCTCCAAGGCTTCCTGACCCTCTTCTCCATCAATCACAAATAGTCCACCTTGGTTTCCTTTTAGGTACTTTACCAAATTTCTAATGATCTCATCTGTTAGTTTTTCAAGGTCACTATTATTGCTCCTCAATATATCTCCGAACTTGGCCAATCCTTCTGTCGCCCAATTTCTTTTTTCATCTTCATCTGCAACATTCTTGAGGTTATTGCGCATTTCTATAAGTGCATTGCCTAAAACATCCTTGTCACTCAATGGATCAAAATCAGCATCGTATGTTCCTTTTCCTATGTTTTCTGCAAAAATGGTAGTTGACCTTAATCCAGTGATTAAATTATCCATGGCGCCAGCCATTTCTCCAATTTCGTCATTATTAAACCGCTTATCTTGGTCTTCAGGTAATTCTCCTGTTCCCATTTTCAAGACAATCTCCTTGATGTAATTGATAGGCACTACAATAGACCTGGCCATGAAAAATGCCGCCAAAATACCGAAGGCAACAATTACAATTCCAGAAATAAGTGTTGTAACTTTCATACTTTTAGATGCTGCAATTTGATCCTCATCTGCTTTGGCAGTGACCCCATCTTGTATCGATTCAGCAACACTCAATTGCTCGTTCATAAATGTGACCATTGGCAATACTTCACTAGTGATCGCATCTTCTGCCATAAGTTTGGTGAATGGATCTTCGTAATTTTCGAAAGTGACCAACTGTTGCATCACTCCAGTTTCGACCTCAATCAAGCGATCAAATGTAATTAGTACAGTATCCATGGCAACTTTCTGACTATCACTTTCCCACGCTACCATTAAGCCTTCAATATTGCGTTTAAGCCCTGGATACTCAAACTCTATCATGTTCTTCAACTCTACTTTGTCAGTATCATTGTTTCCTTGTAGGTACACCCAGTTGGTTATTAACATCTTGGATCTTGTCACCATACTCGACAACTCATTAATCGCCTTCGAAGACGGTCGTTGAATTTCTGACGCATTCTCAACAATTGTATTGTTATTCTGGACATTAGAATAACTCAAGATACCGTTGACGATAAAAATCAATATCATCAATATGAAACCACCATATATCTTGTTCTTAATTGTAAATCTGAAATTTTTCATATTGATTAACTAATGAACTTTCTTTTTGATTTAAAGTTGTATTGCGAATTTCTTCAATTCTGGTGCTACCTCCAAGTTTGCTTTACTTATTGCCTCACTGTTTATTTCAAACATCAATTTTTTATTTTTAAGTACAAAATTGATTGAGCTTCCCTTTGCTCCAAGGCCATCCTTTTCTGTAATCAACAATATAGAGCGGTCACCAATCGTATTCAAGGCTTTAGAGAAATTTGTGCTTTGACCCACTGGCAAAAACAATATGTTGCATTCTTGAATTTCCTCTACACTGGCGAATGTAATAACTTTGATTATTCTGTTGTCAACTTTTTTCAGTGAAGCCATCTTCTGAAGTGGTGCCGCTATTGCAGATTCGCCCACTATACCAATTTTAAAATATTCTTTAGTTTCCTGATCTGGCCAGGTTATATGTTTGGTGAAACTATACATGTAATATGCATATGTTTGATAAGACTGAGCATGACTTATCATACATAGAAACAACAGTCCGAGAAGTAGGTAAATTTGCTTTTTCATCAATGCTTAAATATAGTCAATAATATTAATCTTCAAGGATTCGAATTTCTTTAAAAACCCACTATTTGTCACATGTATAGATAAAATGGAGAAGTACATAAATCGCTCTTATTCAAAGGTAATGCCAGAATAACATGCAGCTCGCTAAAGTTGTCACGACTCGGACATTGTGGTCATTTGCATGGACCAGAAGGCAACAAATCTTCTTAGATTGGGTAAACGATATCAACCAATCAACTATAATATAATATGAGAGTATTCTTAATAAGTGTAGTTTGCATGGGCTTTGCTTTGGTATCATGCGGACAAGATAAATCACAAAAAGACAAGACTATGATTACTAAAATTAACAAATCAGAAAGTGAGTGGAAACAAGAGTTGACTCCTGAAGAATTTGAAATTCTCAGAAAAAAGGGAACCGAACGTGCCTTCACTGGTGAATTTTGGGATCATCATGAGGATGGAACTTACACCTGTGCGGCATGTGGACTAAGCCTTTTTGCGTCTGGAACAAAGTTTGAATCTGGAAGTGGCTGGCCAAGTTTTTATCAACCGACAGATGAAGACAATGTAAAAGTGGTGAAAGACACCAGTTATGGAATGGTTCGTGAGGAGGTAGTGTGTAGTAGATGCGAAGGTCATCTTGGTCATATATTTCCTGATGGACCGCAACCTACAGGTCAAAGGTATTGCATCAATTCTGCTTCCCTTGATTTCGAGAAGAATGATTAGGTAAATGGTTAATTGGTTGATTAGGTATTAAGTACCCATTCAACCAATTAACCTATTTCACCTTTTTTCCATTCTTATAGACTTCCGTCTTTATCCTCTTACCCTGATTGTCGTTAGTGATCCATTTGCCTACCTTTCTATTGGCTGCATATTCACCTTCCAGACCTATTTGTCCATTCTCAAAGTATTCTTTGAAGGCTCCATGTTTTTTCCCAGATTTATAAACCTGCGTTTTCTCAGGTTTTCCATTTTCATGAAAATACCGCTCCACTCCCACTATTCTACCGAGTTGATAGGTGACTTCTGATTTCTTACTTCCATTGCTGTAATAGGTAAGATATACCTCATTAAGCTTTCCTGATTGGTAGGATTGCGATTCTTTTAACTGTCCATTTTCATAGTAAAATTCCCATTTTCCAGACGGAATATCATTCTCGAAAAATTTCTTTGAAGCAACTTGGTTGTTGTCATGATATGCCAATTGTTTACTATCGCGACCTGCATTGGAAAACATCAATTCGGCTTTAGTATTTCCAGATGAATAGTATTCTGTATTCTTCCCAACTCGCTTACCTTGTTTATAGGTAAAGGAGTGTTTAGTCTTTCCGTCAGCGTAGTATGCTATATTCTCTCCTTCCAATTGTCCATTGAGATGATGCCCCTTTAAGACCAGATTGCCTTGATCATCATAATTCATGAAATCTCCAGTTTTGGTTCCAGCAATGTTTTTCGATTCAGTTTCTAGTTGCCCATTTGCATGGTAGGTTTTGTAAAATCCGTCTAATACTCCTTGTTTATAATGCTCTTCTGTTCTTAATATTCCACTTTCATAATATGTCTTCATTAGCCCATCAAGCTCTCCATTGAGAAAAATTTGTTCTTTTTTGAGCTGGCCATTTGAGTAATACTCTTGAAGAAACTTATCCGGTTTTCCATTGACAAAAAAGCTTAAGCTCTTCTTTTTACCATTCTTGTGATACACAATCAAACTATCTGATAGCTCATTGTTCTTATAGGTAGCCGACTGAACCAATCGCCCACTTGGTTCATAGATTTCTGATTTACCACTTTTTTTACCCGCAACTAGCTCAGTGGTACGCTGAAGCTTACCTCCTATATAGTATTCCCTAAAAACACCTGTGCCATTATCAAAATCACCCTCACCGCTCACCTGTCCATTTTCGTATTGGTAAACCCAATTGCCATGCTGTTGTCCAGCGATAAAACTTCCTTGCTTGTGTTTTTGGCCCGTACGATAAAAGTAAGTCCATTGCCCATCGGGACGGTCTTCGATAAATGATCCCTTTACAGAAATGTTGCCATTTTGATGGTAGTACAACCATTCTCCTGTTCTCTTTCCATCGACATATTGACCAACTTCATGCTTCTCCCCTTCATCGCTATAATACTTCAGGTACTTGCCTTCTCTAAGCATTGACTCGGCAGATTGTGTATAGTATTCTTCCTTGATGAACTTCTGTTCTTCATCATGGTAGGTTCTGACCAAGTGCTGAGCGAAAAGTGAAGTATTAAGGAATGAGACTAATGCTAATAAAAGGTGCTTCATAAAAAGGTCAATATAATTTGCAGGCAAAATAGAAAGCCTTGCGTAAAAAACGCAAGGCTCTTCAATATATTACGTTTGGAATTATGCTTTTTGCAATACGATCGCGGAAGCACCGCCACCACCATTACATATCCCTGCTACTCCGATATTTCCATTTTTTTGATGCAAGACACTCGTCAGGGTGCTTATGATTCTGGCTCCAGAACATCCCAGTGGGTGACCGAGTGCTACTGCTCCACCATTTACATTGACTTTATCAGCATCCAAATCCATTTCGATATTGTTTGCAAGAGCGACAGCAGCAAATGCCTCATTTACTTCATAGTAATCAACATCTTCCTTCTTTATTCCTGCGTGCTCGATAGCTTTAGGCATTGCCAATGAAGGTGCTGTAGTAAACCAAAGTGGATCTTGGGCTGCATCTGCAAATCCGATAATCTTCGCCAATGGCTTCACTCCTAGCTCTTCCATTTTTTCTTTACTCATCAAGACGATCGCTGACGCTCCATCGTTGATGGTCGAAGCATTAGCCGCAGTGACCGTACCTTCTTTACTAAATACTGGTCTTAGCGAAGGTATCTTTTCAAACTTCACATTTTTGTATTCCTCATCTTCGCTGAACATAATAGGATCTCCTTTCCGTTGAGGAATCTCAACTGGAACTATCTCATCTGCAAACTTACCAGCTTCCCAAGCTGCCGCAGATTTTTTATATGAATTGATTGTATATTCATCCTGCATCTCTCTAGTGATATTCATTTCTTTGGCAGTATTGTCCGCACAATTCCCCATCGGAAACTGATTGTACACTTCCCAAAGACCATCTTTCAAGAGACCATCAACCATTTCAGCATTACCATATTTGTAGCCATACCTAGCTTTTGGAATGTAGTAAGGAATGCTGGACATGTTCTCCATACCACCGCCAACTACTACATCATTGATTCCGAGCATAATAGACTGAGCTCCTAGCATTACAGACTTCATACCAGATGCACATACTTTATTGATAGTCGTACACGGTACGTTGACACCGATTCCAGCACCAATAGCTGCTTGTCTTGCAGGTGCCTGACCAAGGTTAGCAGATACCACATTGCCCATAAATACCTCTTGTACTTCTGCAGCAGATACCCCTGCCTTGTTCAAAGCTCCTTTGATGGCTGTAGATCCTAAAGATGTTGCAGGAATATTTGCTAGACTTCCTCCAAAACTTCCAATGGGTGTTCTCA
>Ga0209634_1001862_pt1 | contig 15077 bp, 12 predicted proteins | sample LinPmetageLP40_FD_184043 | JGI IMG/M metagenome (GOLD analysis project Ga0209634, IMG submission 184043) | Marine viral communities from the Pacific Ocean - LP-40 (SPAdes) (version 2) | ecosystem: Environmental > Aquatic > Marine > Oceanic | place: Pacific Ocean | collected 2010-08-26
ATAACCTTGGTATATGCCGGGTTCCGTGCCTATCTCTCCTACTTGAGCTAGTCTCATTTGGTTATTTACAAATCCACCTATAGTAGTACCTGATACTACTTTGTTTATGGTAGGTAGTACTAAATCTGTAACGTTAATACGGTCAGCATTTATCTGCCCAGTTAGAATACGTGAGCCGTCAATCTGAGTTGATCCACCCGAACCAAGGTCAGTTGATTGTATAAACGAAGCATCAATACGATCTGCCTGAATAGTACCTGTAGTAATGTTTGCGCCGTTAATATTTGTAGAACCACCTGTGGATAAATCTGTAGATTTTATAAACTGAGCATCAATACGTGCGGCGTCTATAGTACCAGCTGTTATTTTTGCAGCGTCTAGGTCACCTATTATCTTTGCATTACCTATAGTAGCGTCTTTTATCTTCGCAGTAGTTATAGCAGCATCTTGAATCATAGCATCGGCTATAAAGACTGTCCCACCGCTAACAATAAATGGAGCTGTTGAATTAGTAGCAGAAGCACCCGACCCATCCCATATAGCAAACTTGTCTGCCTGGAACTGTATGGCTGTACCCGTACCAGAGTCAGAGGCATTAGCTTCAATAACCATACCAGCAACAGCACCGTTAGCATTTACTTGCAGTACATATGCAGCGGCTGCATTGCCTTCTATGTCCGTAACGGCTGAAGATAAAGTAGTAACACTAGCGTTTGTAGTTACATCACGTATCTCTACCCAATTGCTGCCATCCCATCTATATTGTTTATTAGCTGGGGTGCTATTTGTGTCAAACCATATATCTCCTACACTTACTGCAGTCGGTTGGTCACCTTGCGTAAACACTCTAGGGTGATTATCATTAGTTGTATCTCTAACAACTACCCAGTTAGAACTTCCTACAGCACTAGCTCTATATAATTTGTTGCCGTCATCGGAATCAATCCATAGATCACCTATCGCTAACGCAGTAGGTGCACCCGGTTGTATAAATGTTTTGTTTTTTGTAGCAATAGAAGCATTAACTTGATTGATTGCTGTAGCTCTTGCAGTTGATTCATCAGAAATAGCTGTCTGATTAGTAGTTATACCTGCGGCATTACCGTCTACATCTGTTCGTAAAGCTGTTATGAGACTAGCATGAGACGTGGTTAAACTGTCTCTTATACTTTGCCAGTTACTGCCATCATATCTATATAGTTGTTTGTCATCTGTATCTACCCATAAGTCTCCTAATGTAAGACCTGAATTAGGCTCGTTTGCCTGGCTAAAGTTTACAGGTATAGCAGTTACAGTAGTTTCTAATTGGTTAACAGCAGTTGCAGTTGCAGCTACACCAGTTGTGCCATTGTTTACAGTACTTTCTAAAGCATCTATTTTAGTAGAAGTAGCGCCACTCAAACCTACAGAAGTAGATAAATTAGATATAGCAGAAGCATTTGCAGCTACCCTTGTATCTACAACAGCTATCCAGTTACTACCATCCCATCTATATTGTTTATTGCCATCATCTGTATCAAACCAAAGATCCCCTACTTCATCTCCAGTAGGTTGTGATGTTGAAGCGTGGACCGTGATCCCTGCAGTATCGTTCACGGCTACCCAGTTACTATTGCCGGCTGCAGTTGCACGATACAGTTTATTCTTATCATCTGTATCTATCCAAAGATCGCCAACGGCTATAGCAGTCGGTGCTGAAGTGCTTACAAAAGTTTGTGTTTTAGTATTTACTGTACCTGTTAAAGAAGTAATAGCGCTATTTGTAGCAACTATATCATCTTCGTTATCGTCTACCTTTGAAGTTAAAAGACCTACTGCAGTGTTTATAGCACCTACTCCAGTTGTGCCATTATTAACTGTGGTTTCTAAATTGGTTATTTTAGTAGAACTTGAACCCGATAAACCTACAGCAGTAGATAGACTAGATATAGCTGTTGCATTAGAAGTTAAACGCGCGTCATCAACAGCTACCCAAGCGCTACCGTTGTAACGATATTGTTTGTTGTTGTCATTAGTGTCAAACCACAAGTCGCCTGCGTTTACTCCTGTTGGTTCATTGTCTTGTGAATGTATAGCTATACCAGAAGTATCATTTACAGCAACCCAAGTAGACCCATTCCAACGATATAACTTATTGTTATCATTTGAATCTACCCAAAGATCACCAGTAGCTACAGCAGTTGGAGCATCATCTTGTACAAAAGTTTGGTTCTTTGCATTTACTGTAGAAGTTAAAGCAGTAACAGAAGAGGCACTTGCCTTAGTTGCTATGTCATCATCGTTAGATGTTATCTGTGTTTGTAATCCAGTAATAGCATTAGCTACTCCGTTCGTACCACCAAAACCATTTAATGCACTGTTTAAAGCTGTAATAGAAGTAGCTTGATTGCTTATACTAGTTTCATTTGCTGACACTCTAGTAGTTAAACCAGTGACTGCACTAGCTACAGTAGATGTGCCAGAGAAACCAGATAAGGTACTTTCTAGTTCTGTAATATCTCCTGTGTGTGAGGTTATAGTACCTTCGGCACTCGTTACCCTAGTTGTTAAAGCAGCAACAGCAGAAGCATTCGCACCTATGTTTGTATTAGCATTAGTTATAGAAGAGTTTAAGGAAGTAATATTTATTGAAGTTGATATATCTCCTCGGTCACTTACACCTGCAACTAACAATAAGTCAGAAGCTTGTTGGGATATAGAGTTACCGTTAGCGGTAATCTGCGTTTGTAAAGTTGTGTCAGAGGAACTAGTAGATCCGGATGTACTTGCTGCCCAGGTACTGCCTGTATACACGAATATCTCATTACCGTTGTCGGTGTCCATCCATATATCACCAGCTTGCAAAGTCGCACCACCTACCCTAGTGCTAGGTTCAGAAGTTGATCTTATAACTCTAGGTGTACTTGTTGATAAACTGTTAACTGAAGCTTGAGCGGCAGCTGCTGCAGAGTTTACAGTAGCGATGGTAGCTTGTAAGTTAGCAGTAGTAGAACCTAAAGTAATAGGTATAGTTGTATTTAAGGTGGCAAAACCTGGCAATGCACTTAGTTCTTGGCTAAGTTTTGTCATCACTGCTGCTATGTCTTGTTCTGTATTAGCGACCGTGCCTTCAGTATCATTGTAAGGACTTTTTACATCTGCAACGCTTACACATCTTACCCAGTAATAATATGTTTGGTCATAGCCTACTTCATCCGCGTATACAAAAGCATTAGTAGTAGATAGAAGTACAGCACCACCAAGAGCATTGTCTTGTGATCTCCATATCTCTGTGTAAGCATGATTGCCATAAGTAGCTTTGTCCCAACTTAAAAGTATGCCAGTAAAAGCACCACTTGCTTCTAGGCCCGTAGGGGCAGGAGGGGTAGTTGTATCTCCTGGGCCGCCATCATCAGGTGGACTTATACCACCAGCTGCTCCAACAGCTTTGTTTCTTACACTTATAATGTTTGCGTCCGATAACTCTCTAAGAGTTACAGCTCTATCTAAAGGGTCGCCACGTCTGCCCAATCTAACTTCTAAAGATTCTTTAATAGCATCAAGAGCTATTTTTAATTCTCTGTCTGTCTTAGGTGGGATGTTTTTAAGAGCAGGAAGTTTAGTTTCTGGCATCAGGCTTCCTTAAGTTCAGCTATGTTTTCTCCGATGCAGATTTCATTTACGGTTTTTGCACCTTCTACTTCTATAGCAAAAGTGCTGTGAACACTAGCCGGTAAGCGCACCATAGGTTCAGTTATAGATGTAGCACTGAAACTAGGAGTAGTACCTGTAACACTGTAGATACTACCACTTGTAGAAATAGTAGCATTATAGATAACATTACCATCTCCATATATTTTTATTTTCATCGGATAAGCCTCTGCATCTACTTTTGCAAATCCAAAGCTAGTAGGCCTTGGGGCATGAAAATCTTTTGACTTCCAGTTATAAGTTAAAGCTGTGCTACTGCCTTGGAACTTTTTAATTTTGTCACCTATTATTATATATAGTTCGTTATCATCTGGATCAGTAAACCCACCTCGGATCAATGCGGCTGCATCTAAATTTATTAGTCCTGACTCTGAGCTTCTTGGGTCAAATATAAAACCACCGAAACCTGAACCAGTACTGTAAAAACCTACGTATTTACCCTGCCATTTAAAACCGGTAATAGTAGAAGGATAATAACTATCTTGCCATTGTTTTGGTGTAATAAGTGGTTCAGTAATAACACCAGCAGTTGCACCCTGTACAGCAGTAAGTCCGTCTGGCCCAGCGTAAAGTATTGCTTCTCCCATATCTACCATAGACCTTTTATTTAAACATGCTTCTCCTGATTCTATTTTTATAGCTACCATAGAAGATGGGTCAGAACCTGTAATTAAGTAAGGCACGCCTTTTGTACCAACAATGACACCATTGGCAGTTGCCGCTATAGATACAATCTCTTCATCTATGGCTATTCTATAGTCAGCAGGCCAAGCATGTGGCTGATAAGGCTCACTAAAACATACACGTTTGCCAGTAAACCCAGCTAAGATACCGTTAGGCATTGATAAAAGCCCTTTCATAGGACCATCTGGATATAAAGCGCTGTCATCAGGCGGTGCGATCCAAGTGCTAGAAGGTATAACTTCAGCTAATTCATTGTTTTTTGTAACATCTGTATAAGTAGCAGCAGATAAAGCAAGCTCTGCTACAAATTGAAACTGCGTAGAATTAGAACCTGTATTAGATCTATATATTCTTTTCTTTGATAGATTAGTATTAGTAATACTTGTAGAAGTTTCTAATGCAGATAGAGCTACAGTCATATTATCATCTGCAATTATAATAGTAGAAGCAGGTGAAGGTGGGCCTTCCTCTCCATATGCAGATACAAAAGTGTACACATATGAAGTTTCAAAATCTATTTCTGCATCTGAATTACCGCCAAGTGACACACCGTTGGCTACAGAGGCGCTATTACCTGTGCCCGTTGCAGCAGCGGATAATTCTACTGTTAAAGTAGAAACACTAGGTACTGTCTTTATCTTATAGGTACCATTTATATCTGCAGCTTCTACACCTTGAGTTGTAGCAAAACCTGCAAGTGTTGCATATTCTCCTACAGTAACTCCGTGCGCAGCGGCTGATCCGCTAGTAGATGTGGTTATTGTTATAGTAGAGCTTTCATTTACAAATGCGATAACTCCATCAAACTGTGTTTGTCCTACTGGAGCTACCGTTGGAGCAGCAGTTGGAGCAGGTATGCCTAGTCTATAACCACCAATAGGCATTGGGTTAGAAGCATGTACAACATCAGCATTTCTACCCATCTTAGGAAAAGCTTGACCTGACCAGTATATCGTGTCGTTGTTGTCCCCGGGGATGGGTCCACGTACGACGTTTACATCTTCATCGAATTGTAGCCAACGTTCTGGGCTATCTGTGTATTTAAAAATACTTTGTCTAGAAGAACTAGAAAGAGTCAGAGTATCAGAGTTATCTGTAACAGGCACTAGACGGCCACTTTCAAGGTTTACATCAGTAGCTATTGTAGCTAATTCGTCCCTTAAAAGTCTTGGAGCTATTCTAGGGGCAGTTCCCCCAAATGTTTTAACTTTAATATATGCCATTTTTTCATTATACAGTATTCAGAACTGATTCTTGCAGTTCTCGACTCCTTCTTCCTACTTGGTTAAACCATCTGCTGTCTTCCATTTCAGCTGCCATTTGTTTCCAATCATGTGATCTACATGCTTTTAGCATGTTACGGAACTTAGAAAGTCTAGTCCCTCCTAGATTAAAGCACATATTAACTATTACGTGTTGTATATTTTCTGGTAGATTATAAAAATCTTCGTCTGTACCAAACACATGTATAGCTTCTGCTACGTGTTTGTTAAAGTCATCTTCATAATACAGATCAACAACTTCTTGTGATACTTTGGTACCAACTTCCCAATCATATTCAGGGTCATTAGGTTGGCATAAATGCCCAACCCCTAATGTTTTGTAGCCTAAACTATCTTTATAAATTTCTAAGACTTCACCCTCATGTCTTTTAATCTCTTCTTTTAGTTGTTCTACATTCATGGTGTTATTATCCTGTCGTCTACTGACTTAATCTTGTCTTCTTTTAAAAAGACTTGCAGTTCCGTTACGGTTGTTTTTTGTGCTGCTTCTACCTTTCGTAAGTTAAAATCAGCGTCTTGCCAGTCGCTTTGTAATCTAACTAACATGTTAAATTGCTGAGCTACTCGGTCAGTCATCTGGGTTATATCGTATTGTTTACCATCAAAGTTGATTAACTGTGGTAATTTGCTTTCGGCTTTAGCCATAGGTACCTCCTTATAAAAAGCTAGCCCCAATGATAAGGACATACACGCCTATAATCATTGTTGTGAACTTAGTGTCCATACGGTCAAACTTAGCATCTCCTTTGTCTAAGCGCTTCTCTATAGCAGTGTATCGAATATTACACTCTTTTTCGTGTGATTCGATTTTTGCCAATGTTTCTTTAACCGTAGCCATAAAAGGATTATAGGCCAAAAAGCGCTGTAACACCAAATGATACCCCCATAAACATAAGTAGTATCTTTACAGGCAACAAGAATATAAAGAATACTCTAGCTACTTTACGTTTTTTAGATATTTCTGACCAAGGAGGTAGCCCTGGTGGGTTTTTTAAATTTATCATATTAGCTCTATAGTTGTTGGGAACCCTAAAGCAAGAGAGGTATAACTACTACCTATGCCATAATTACGGCTCCATATTTGAAGACTACCTGAAGTAGTATAAGCCCAACCGTCGCTTCTGTTAATAACTGCTGTAGCATTGTAAAACGCCGTGCTGCCACCAAAGTTCGTTGTTCCGCCCGGATACAAGTTTCGTACGCGTAAGGTTGTCCAATTAGAGGCGCCATTAGCTCCTGTTGTTATAAGATAAGAGACTCCGCCGAGTGTAACATTCCGATTTAGTAAACCTACAAAGGTAGCGCCACTAGGAAAACTAGCTACATTAGTCAAGCTAAGTCCACTAGTACCACCACTATTACCTAAACCAAAATTTCCTAGATTAGCAGAGCTGCTATCTGCAGATACATATTGATCCGCCGCGCTGGTAGCTACTCCAATATGCGTATAACTTGTAGCCCCTTTAGCTGACCCAGTGCTGTAAGTTCTAGAACCAGGCTCAAATCCACAAGTGCCTCCATAATCTCTAAACTGTTGCGTAGTACCACTAGGAACTACTGAGCCATTACCTGTAGTATCAGATTGATTTCTTCTAGGGGCCATCCTTCTATAATCATTGATAATAATATTACTATTAGATTTAGCAGACGCACCTTGATCTGGCGTACGATATTCTGCTGCTAGTTCAGCTGCATCAATATTACTTGTTTTATCTATAAAACCAGACATTAATAATACTCCATAGAATATTTTTCAAATACTACACTGTAATCAGATTTTACCCCAGGCCAATCATGTCCGCCAGTAGTATAGTTTTGTGTAACTTGTCCGAGGTGAGTCATAGTATTGTAATTTTTTACATTACATTCTTCTATAGGACCAAAATGGTTTTTATAAGCCATAAAAGTATCGTTTATAGGGGATCCTACATCGCAATAGCTATAAGCAATAGTTGCGCCTAAACCTTTCTCTGTATTGCCTCTTAGGTTGTGATATTCAGGATCACGTATAAAAGCCCTAGTTCCTTCGATATCCGGTCCTATTAAAGTATTACACAAATTCCATGCGCCATCTTCCATAAAACCTAAAGCAATATTAATTAAATAACCGTCTTTATACATACCAAAAGCTAGTTTAGTTAGTGCGTAATCTAAACACATGTTATACCAATACTGTACGTGGTTTACATCGCCTGCATTAGCTATTTCTGCTTTTGTAAGGTCTAGGCCGGGGTAATTGTAGGTGCCTTTATTAAAAAAACCTTTAGACCCTAAATATAAACGTTCTATGTCTCCTTCTGCAAATAACAGGTGTATATCAGCTTCTGTTAATACTTTATCTGTGTACATCCTTAGAGTATATCACCCTTGTATCTTTGCGACCATATAGTCAAACTGTACTTTGTACCCTCCGTAAGCTCTACACATTCGTGTGGGTGTGTTACTTGCCCTGGGAATAAAAGCAGTTTACCTACAGGTATATCAGCGTTACTTATATTCTGCCTAGGGAAAATTAACTCGCCACCTTTATAGTTTTTATTTAATTTTACTGAGCCCGTTACGTGCGAAGAGTCATGGTGTAGAGCTAATTTAGTTTGTGAATCTGTAGAATACTTAAGCATAAAAGCATCTCTTACACCGTCTACAACTAATGGGTTCCAGTATCTTTCTATAATAGGTTTAACTTTTGCTTGCCAATGTTCTTCTAGTTCTTCGTATAACCCTAATTGTTTTAGTCTTATCTCTTGAGCAGGGTAACTATCTAAAGGTAAACTTTGCCACTCTCCCCATTGTTCTGCTATTTCTATCATTCTTTGGCATTGGTGTTCAGACATAAAATCAATAAGAATTACATCTTTGTCTAAGATTTCACATTCGTCAGAAGGTGTGTGAAAAAGATTAAAAGGTTGTGGGTATTTTTGATTATAAATACGTTCGAAGTTAACTTTAGCATTATCGTCTCCGTTACCGTGATATACACAAGGGCAACAAGTTGTTTCTTCATTCCATAGTTGCTCACCTAACATTGTTATATTAGGTTCATGGCACTGAAAGATGTAAGCTTCTACATCTAAGCCTATGTCATAAATACCTTCTAAATATGCTTTTTGATAAAACAGTTGGTCATCTTGATGGTCTTCTATAACCCCATGAGATAATATTTTTTTTAACTCTCCTACTTCGCCTATAAACGTACCGGAGTTAAGATACCTGTACCTGGTATGTACGGAAGGAAATTGATTACCTAAACTAGGATCAGGCCAACATACTTCTTCTGCAGCAAAAAGAACCTTATGTCCCATATCTATATATCTTTCTTTAATTGTTTCTAAACTATCTGAATAAAAAACATCGTACGCATCTGTAAAGAGTAAAATATCCGTGTCCGCAAGTTCTTTTATGTGTTGTTTTAGTATGTTTACTTTCATACCACCACCTGGGCCAGTCATATCTGTACCTTTCCATTCTACGCCTTCCCCCCAGTTAATTACTGTTATGTTATTTTTAGCTGCAGAATCATACAATTTAGTCATCTTGTTTTTATCTGTGCCGATTGTTACTACGTGTATTGTCATATCTCTCCTATCGTTACGTATATCAGAAGGTAGTATATCCGTAGTAGCTTGGTTACAAGAGTCTTCTTGTAAAGCAAGCGCCATAAGGCTAGCTTCTCTTATTTGTTCAGGTATATACTCGTCTACTGGTATTATACCTTCTTCCATTATATTAGTATTTAAAAGCTTTCGTGCGCCTTTGGGCGATATAACATACGCTGTTGTGTTGTATGGATACCAAGGCCTTTCTAGTCTTTCGCTTACCTTTATAGTGTTCTCTGGTTCATTTTCGTTACGTTGTAAATACAATAAATCCCAATACTCTATAGTATGGTCGTAAAACTCTTCATCCCATCTTTCTACATTTATAATTGCATCATCTTCTATAACGTAAATAGGTTCATCTAACTCTACACATTTTTTCCATAATTGTCGGTGAGATAGAAAACAGGCTATTTCTGTAGGAACTATACCCCTGGCTTGAAATGGGTCTACCCAACCTGGCCTAGTTTTGTACGCAGATAAGTCTTGTGTTAAACCATCTACAGCTTCTACAAACGTATAGTCTTTTAGTGTTGTATTTTTTGCTATAAAGTGCTGTCTGCGTTCAGGCCTACTCTTTAAATTAATTACAAATTTTTGCATTAGTTAAAATCTGTGGCTACCTCTACGTCATAGTTCCAAGCATTTATGTTCATAGATACTCTTTCGCCGCTTTGTATAGGTGTTACTTTATGTTCTAACCCAGGACCAAACATGACAAGTCTATTTGACACTGGTGTTATACGCATATTGTTTTTAAATATAAGTTCGCCGCCTACTAAATCTTTTACATGTGGATAAAAAACTATAGAACATATAGGAAAATGGCTTTGTCCTGTCTTAAAAAAAGTCTGCTCATCTCTATCTTGGTGCCAATCTGGCATACCATTTCTATGAAACCATATGTCATAGCCTACTTGATTATCAAAGTTAAAATAATTACCAGCTGTCTGGGTTAAACGTCTAGCAACTATACCGTTGTCATGTTCTTCTTCTTTTTTAAAATAAGTGTGTTTGTTTTGACTGTTTACAGTCTCTAAAGTTGCAGGATAAAAAACTTTATCTATTACTATAATCATTTAAACTTCGGTCCTTCTATCCAGGCTACTAAAGATTTACGTACGCCGCTAGTTACGGGCTCCACTGTATGTCGTATTGGAGAAGGAAAACAAAATACTGTACCGCGTTGTACTAACGCAATAGGGTCGGGTTGTTCATACATAGGATCTAAAAGAAATCGTCCCCCTTTATATTCTGTAGGGTCGCTAAGTTGTATTGTTACGCTTATTTTTCTATCAAAAGAAGTATGACCTGCCCAAAAAGTATCATGGTGCCAATCATAGTAGCCTTCATCTGTACCGTTATATATAGTGTATTGAATATCTTCTAGATAAGAAATGTCAAAACCAAAAGCTTGTCTATTAGCTCTAGTAGCAAAGCCATAAACAAGTTTGTTTACCCACTCTACTTGTCCTGCCCATCTTACTTCAGATCTTCGTATGCTTGTATTTACATTAGAATCTGTAATACCTACATTAGCTTCCATAGGCTGTAACTTTTCACATTCTTCTATTATTTTGTTGCAAGTAGTAGGCGTTATGCCTCTTTCCCACATTTGCCAAATTGAATTCATAACACCTCCTGTGTTTACTTCTTGTCAGCTAACTCCTTTATTGCCTCTATAATTAGAGGTATAAGTTTATCATACCATATCGTTAAATATTGATCGTCAATTGGAGCTTCTGTTATAACTTCTGGTAGTATCTTTTTCACTTCTTGCGCACTCAAACCTACCTGACGTCTTTCATTATCATAACCTAGCTCTTTAGCTAGTTCATTGTCTTTATAATAATAACCACTTAATGCTAAGACTTTTTCTAATGCATTATCTATTTTACCTTCGAAGTCTTTTAGTCTTTCATCTGAGTAGTAAGCTGTTATGTTGTTAGTTGCTCTAATTTCACCAGCTGTTCCTGATCCACCTGTACCTACACCTAAGCTATTAACTTGAGCATTTGAGTTGGTTGAGAAACCACCTGTTGGTCCAGTCGGTCCTGTTGGGCCTGTTGGTCCTGTTGGTCCTGTACCACCACCACTACCTGTTGGTCCAGTTGGTCCGGTTGATCCATTAGAACCATTAGAACCTGCTGCTCCTTTTTGTCCTTTAGATCCAGTTGAACCTCCTCCACCAGTAGGTCCGGTAGGTCCGGTAGGTCCAGTTGAACCTCCGCCACCGGTTGCTCCAGTTGCTCCTTTAGCTCCGCCTGGGCCTGTTGGTCCAGTAGGTCCTGTTCCACCATTTGAACCATTACTACCTGCAGCACCTTTTTGACCTTTTGCACCAGTTGAGCCACCGCTACCAGTAGAACCTGTTGGTCCTGTTGGTCCTGTGCCACCAGTTGCTCCTTTTTGTCCTTTCGCACCACCACTACCTGTTGGGCCTGTGCCACCTGTAGGTCCTGTTCCGCCTGCTGCTCCTTTTTGACCTTTAGCTCCTGTTGGTCCCGTGCCACCTGTTGATCCGCCTGGGCCTGTTGAACCCGTTGCACCTTTAGCTCCGCCTGGTCCTGTTGGTCCAGTTCCACCTGTTGATCCAGTTGGTCCTGTTCCGCCTGTTGCTCCTTTTTGTCCTTTAGCCCCTGTCGGGCCTGTTCCACCTGTTGATCCAGTTGGTCCAGTTGAGCCACCTGATCCAGTTGCTCCTTTAGCTCCAGTTGGGCCTGTGCCACCTGTTGATCCAGTTGGTCCGCCTGCTCCTGTTGCACCTTTAGCGCCTGTTGGTCCGCCAGCTCCTGTTGCACCTTTTGCTCCGGCTGAACCTGTTGATCCGCCAGCTCCTGTTGCACCTTTTGCTCCGGCTGAACCGGTACTACCAGTAGGGCCTGTAGGACCTGTTGATCCAGTTGGGCCTGTTCCGCCTGTTGCTCCTTTTTGTCCTTTAGCCCCATTTGATCCATTATTACCCGCTGGGCCTGTAGGGCCTGTACCACCGGTTGGTCCTGTTCCGCCTGTTGCTCCTTTTGCACCTGCTGAACCAGTAGAGCCTCCTGCACCAGTTGCTCCTTTTTGTCCGGCTGGGCCTGTAGGTCCTGTGCCACCTGTTGGTCCACCTGCGCCGGTAGCTCCTTTTGCACCTGCACTACCTGTTGATCCGCCTGCGCCGGTAGCTCCTTTAGGTCCAGTTGGGCCTGTTCCGCCAACTTCACCTTTTGCTCCTTTTGCGCCAGTAGGTCCTGTTGGGCCTGTTGGGCCTGTACCACCTGTTGATCCGCCTGCTCCTGTGGCTCCTTTTGCACCTGCAGAACCGGTAGAACCGCCTGCTCCTGTTGCGCCTTTAGCACCTGCTGGGCCAGTTGGACCTGTTGGGCCGGTAGAACCGCCTGCTCCTGTTGCGCCTTTTGCTCCTTGAGAACCAGTATTACCTGTTGGTCCTTGTATAGAACCACCACTTACAAAATTACTACCGTCAAATATATGTAAACTATCATCTGCTTGTACTATATAAGCATCACCTTTACTGTTGCCTGAAGATGGTAAGTTACTTGTTTCAGCAACTGACCCTTCCATAGTAATACCCGTACCGGTACTACCTGTTGGTCCTTGTGCGCCGGTTGCCCCTTTGGCACCAGCTGAACCTGTTGAACCTGTTGAACCTGTTGCACCGACTTCACCTTTTTGTCCTTTTGCTCCGGCTGAACCTGTAGAACCACCTGCACCAGTTGCACCTTTATCGCCTGTTGGGCCTGTAGGACCTGTTGGGCCGGTAGAACCAGTTGGTCCGCCTGCACCAGTTGCCCCTTTAGCTCCTTGTGAACCTGTGTTACCTACCTCTCCTTTTTGACCTTTTGCACCAGCTGAACCTGTTGACCCGCCTGCACCAGTTGCCCCTTTAGCTCCTGCACTACCTGTTGATCCACCCGCACCAGTTGCCCCTTTGGCACCTGCTGAACCAGTGTCTCCACCCGCACCTGTCGCTCCTTTTGCACCAGTTGGGCCAGTTGGGCCTGTAGAACCAGTAGAACCACCAGGGCCTGTAACTCCTATTTCACCTTTTTGACCTTTTGCTCCGTCAGAACCATCGCTTCCAGTTGCACCTTTTGCTCCGGCTGAACCTGTCGGTCCGCCCGCACCAGTAGCTCCTTTAGTACCTGTTGTACCTGTTGGGCCTGCGTTTCCTTGTGAACCTGTTGGACCTGCTGCACCAACTTCACCTTTTTGACCTTTAGCACCTGTAGAACCAGTGTCTCCACCTGCTCCAGTCGCGCCTTTTGCACCGGCTGGACCTGTCGGACCTGTCGGGCCTGTTCCACCTGTTGGACCTGTTGGACCTGTGCCACCAGTCGGGCCAGTTGATCCGCCCGCACCTGTAGCGCCTTTTGCTCCATCATTTCCATTTGCGCCGCCTGCGCCAGTTGCACCTTTAGCACCTGCTGAACCTGTTGAACCAGTAGGGCCTGTTGGGCCATCTGAACCAGTAGGACCTGTTGGACCCGTTGGTCCATTTGCACCTGTAGCGCCTTTTGCGCCACCTGGACCAGTAGAGCCTGTAGAACCAGTTGGTCCTACTTCACCTTTTATACCGCTACTTGGACCTTGCCATTCTCCAGAACTATTGATTACTTCAGAACCACCAATTTTTACACCGGTTACATCAAGTACTCCTGTTTGGGAGTTTCCGTTAAGTTGTGAGAATGTTTCTAAAACTGCTGCTGTAAGACGAAGGTCTACAGCGTTATTTTGAGAGAATGCACGTGCAGAAGTTCCGTCTTGTGCACGTACGACGGTAAGAGTATTACCGCTTCTACCGGTAACTTTTACGATTTCTTTATTTGTTCCGTCATCAAACGTAACAAAAAACGACTCTCCGCTATTTAAGGCTGGGAAAACTGAACCGTCTGTTACACCAATACTGGTGGCAGACGAGTTTATGTTACCCGATAGGGCTGTAGTCGCATTGTTTGTAAAAACAATTGCCAACTTACATCTCCTCTATATTAAGAAACAGTTACCGTCCAGGTAATTGTCATTGCGTCTGAAGCACCTTTGTTAACTACTGAGAAAACGGTTCTACATAACATAGTTCCACCAGAAGAAGCATTTAAAATAGCCGCTTCTGTTACAGCACCAGTACCTGTTCCAGCTGCAAAAGTGTCGACATAAACAATGTCAGCACCTGATACAGTTGTGGAAGTTAACCCCGTTCTACCTAACTCACTGACTAAAGCAGTTTGAGAAGCAGCTGCGGAAGTTGTTCCAGATCCGATTGCCATATGGGACATAGCAGTAGCTGAAGTATCTTTCATTCTACTGGCTACATAGCCTTTTCCTGCAGTAACAACTAAGTTAGGAACTTCTTGAACGATCTCATCATTTATGGCAATTGTTAATTTACCTGTTAATTTTAAGCCGTCATTTAACATAATTTCTCCTAGTTAAGTGTATTACTATTTAAAGCCGATACATTCAAAGCGCTTTGTCTATTAGCGTTTAGTATACTTATCGACTCACTTATTGTAGCACTATCTTGTGCTGATTTACCAAAACTAAATAAATGAGTTTCAGTAATATTTAAGCTATCTGTTTTACCTATAGAGTTATCAATCGCTTCTGCGTCAGTAAAACTAAAGGTATCAGACTTGCTCAAGCTGTTAGATAACGTTTCGTTATCTGTAAAATTCATTGTATCTTCTTTACCTAGAGCTGTATCTACAACCTCGCTATCGGTAAATCCAAGGTTTTCAGATTTGCCCAGGCTTGATTGTAAGGCTTGGCTATCACTAAAACTAAAGGAATCTGTAAAGCCTGCTGGGGTAAAGTCTATAGC
>Ga0209634_1001864_pt1 | contig 15072 bp, 17 predicted proteins | sample LinPmetageLP40_FD_184043 | JGI IMG/M metagenome (GOLD analysis project Ga0209634, IMG submission 184043) | Marine viral communities from the Pacific Ocean - LP-40 (SPAdes) (version 2) | ecosystem: Environmental > Aquatic > Marine > Oceanic | place: Pacific Ocean | collected 2010-08-26
CACGCCCAGCAAAGATTCAGAAAATACCATAAATCACGAGATAATCCCTATAACGAATTGTAACCCAGAATAGAGAATTGTTCGGGAAAACAATCGGGGGTGTACCGGACGACCCCCTGGAGGCCCTAACTTGTTCGGGTTATCGGGATGTAACCTTCGGGATTTCCGAAACTATGCGGGTTTTTGCCTGGGATCGGGACTCCAGCAGCATATAACCCGATTAATTGTTCGTGTTAGCTGCACCGGACCAGGTGTTATTATTTTAGGATCGGGAAAGCCGAACATTTGTTCGGGATATTACCCAGCTGCAGCCTGGCTGCCGGAGTTTTACCTGGGCGGGACCGGGCCAGCAGCCTGAATCGGGCCTCGGATCGGAACAATTGTTCGGGTTTACCCCGGCTGCCTGGCCAACTGCTGCGTTTTCTGCAGCTGTAGTTTTTTTTACCCAGGCGCTTGCTGCTGGGACCGGGTATAACTAGAACAATTGTTCGGGTTTAGCGCTGCAGTCCCCCGGTTAACCAGGCAGCTGGCTTACCGACAGCGGTATTTTGTGTACCTGTGGTTACTGCAGCTCCAGCTCCCGGTTAAAAGCCGAACAATTGTTCGTGTTCTTGCAGCCTGCAGCCAGGCGCAGCATCCGGTTACCCAGGTTAATTTTTATTTTAATTAATGTATTTTTATCCTTGACATATATAAAGGTGTGGGATAATGTGGAACTATTCTAGCAAAAAGGAGTCATTACAATGACAAAGAAAGAACAAATTAGCAGAGATTTAGAGGTTACTATTATTAGTGACGACAACAGCCCAACAAGAAGATTTTTTAGATGTTGGCTTGATGGGTCGTACTTAGGTGAACAGCACTACAAACGTAATCAATCCTATATTAAGGAGAACCTAAGCAACAAAGGTCGCTTACGTTCGTTCGTAATCTCGGAGTTCGCCAAGTATATTGCTCACGATGGCGATTGCTCACCAAGCTATGCACGCTGTGTTGTACTTGAGAAGATTGGCAGAGATAATATTGAAGCCCTCAACGATAAGCTTATTGAAGATGCAAAGGAGTTGGTGGCATGAATATTTTAGAAACACGCTATCTTTATATGTCCTACGGCATGAATACAAATAGGAGGGCGATGGAGGCACGTTGCCCCCTAGCCAAACCAATGGGCGGATTTTATCTACCCAACTACCGCCTCGTATTTCGTGGCGTGGCTGACATTATGCCAGAAGATGGCGGAATTGTTCCCGTTGTTCTGTGGTCTATTACTGGAAAATGCCTAGAGGCATTGGATAGATTAGAGGGATACCCTCACCACTACACAAGGAAAAAGATTAATCACGGCTGGATTACCTACATGATGCAAGACAAAAGCGTTATTGCTAGTCCCAGCCATAATTATTACCGCATGATTGAAGAAGGATATAAAGACTTCGGTCTTGATGACGGGGCATTATCTCAGGCATCGGACGACGCTGGCGGGGACTACTACCGCTCCCGCCACTTCAGAGATGTTCGGGTTAATTCTATCTAATCGGGATCGGGATCGGATCGGGGTCGGGCTTTAACAAGTCTGACCCTTTTTATATATACACATATATACATACATAACACACGTTCATTATAATTAAAAAAAACCGATTTTTTTAGTTTGATCAAAACCCGAACAAATGTTCTTATTCCACTAAATCCCACAAAGCACTTGCAATTCCCATAAATGCTGTTATCTAAGTGACACCACAACAAAACAAAGGAAAGAAACAATGACAAATACAAAAACCAAAATATACCAAATGATCCGCAAGGGATCGACACTTGACGAATTAATTATTGCAACCAATCGCAACGGTTTATTTGTTCGTAGCGTAATCAGTAATTTAAAATCATACGATATCAAAATTACATTCAACAACAACATTTACAAAGTGGAGGTTTAAACAATGTTTACATATGGAATAGAAATAGAAGTAGAATTAAGAAGCCAAACAATAGATAGCGTTACTGAAGCTTTTATGGATGCAAATATATTAGGTTGCATAATTAAGCCAGATGGCACGCCAAGAGTTGATTGTGAAATTGTATTGCCACCGTTAACAGCGTGCGATTTTTCATACGATTACATCAAGCAAGTTTGCACGCTTCTAGAAACATTAGGTTGCGTTATTAATATTGCTTGTGGATTGCACGTTCACATCTCAAACGCTCAAGCACTACTAGCTAACCCAACAGACCTAGCAAGTAGGAGCATTCAATACACTCAAAGAACTGGCCGTTTCATTGGTGGTTCAGATTATTATGGCGACCCCATCGACGCAATAGCGGTTAAAGACATCATGACTAGATATGCTAACGCTCAACCAATAATCAATTCAATGTTTCCTAGTTCACGAACAAGCAACCGTTACTGTAATGTAATGAGAACAAATAGACTAGATACCGCTAGAACCATTGAGCAACTAAGAGACGCAACAACGGGCAAGTTCTCAGTAATCAATCTTAACCACTGGCGAAATGGTACAATTGAATTCAGGCAAGCGAGTGGCACTATTGATGCAACCAAGATTATCAATTGGGTAATGTTCTTAATCAACCTTGTAGAACATACCATCAATAATAGAATTGAAACTGGCCAAAACTCAGAAACAATTTCAACACCCGATCAATTGTTTAGGTCTGGTTCTAGAATTGGTTTGATCTACTCAATGTGTCGCTCAACTGGTGGTTGTGATGTACACGACCTAATGAACGCAACAGGCACAACAGCAATTAACATTCGTGCTAGAGTATCAGAGATTAGAGCAAGGTTATCTGATGGTGCGGTGGTCACTCACACCATGCAAGCCAATGGCAATTCATACGGTGACGGTCAAGACTTGGCACGCTATGAAATACTTAATGAGTATCAAACGCAATCAACTGGTGCCAGATTATTGCCAGACAATAGATTAGGTTTAGCAAGTGTTTGGTCTGGATTATCTGATGAACTTTTTGAATGGTGGCAGAATAGAATAGTCGTGCTTTCCAGATCATAATCTGGGAGGCCGAACATACTAGAAAAGATCGCTTAACAGCGGTCTTTTTTTTATTCGCCGTACAGCCTGGATTTAGCTGGTTGTGTATACCTATGCATTATTCCCACTTTATCCCACTCAGTGACACGTACAATTGTTCTGGTAAGGTACCCTAGGCTTCTATGTCGATCGGTCGGGTCGGGGCAAAGCCTTTCGGGTATACCCCATATTTGTCGGTCGATCGGTCAGATGCCCTTACACTCAGTTCCCCACCAACATTTACCACAAAAAAATGCAGAGTTAGCATCAAGTACCTTGACACCACAAAAAAATTTTTTAAAAAAAATCCGTTGACCTATCCCATATAAGTCCATACGGTACCAAACATATTAAAAAGGAGAGAGCTATGCCTACATTTGTGAGACACATGCAAAATGATTATCATAATGAAAATGGTGAAAAGATTACGCACGAGGAGATGTTCTTGAACCTTGACCATGTTGAGTTTATTGAGTTCCGCAATAATATTTACAGTGATCCAATGGCGATTGTTTATTTGTCTAGCGGAGTTCGTTTAGAGCTTTTGGCGGATAAAGATAACATTATGACTGGATCAGACACTAAGGGATACCCTAGTTAATGCCTAGATACCGTGTTAATTATGGAAATTCTTTTGAGTTCGAGGCTCAAGGTCCAGAGGAGGTTGTTCCTGTGATGCAATCGCGTCATAGGATATCTGGCATTGGTGATGAGCGTGATTTTATGCGTAGATCTGCTATTGAGATGTGCGAATGGAACGGCAAAAATTATTATTATTGCACAAGAGCCACTTATGCGAATAGTATGATTAAAAATGGTTTACTAGAATGTGTTGATTAAATTTTAATATTTTGTTAAGAATGATTTAAATATTTTATAAAACGGAGATTTTGCATGGCATTACCCCCAATGGGTCCAATGAGTCCCCCTTCACCTTTTCTTGGCGGTCCTCAACAAAACATGGGTCCCCCGCCCTTTCCGCCGATGCCTCAAATGGGCGGTGGTATGGGTATGGCACCTCCAATGGGTCCTCCTCCGATGGGTCCCCCACCAATAAATCCTGTAAATCCTGCTAGCGACGGACAATCTTTTGGCGGTAATGCTGGTGGTCGCAAGACTTTTAGCCAGTATTTACAATCTATGAATACATCTTTTCCTCCGACACCTCCTGTGACAGATCCTATGGCTGGTGGTATTGGCGGCGGTGCGCCTTCGATGCCTCCGTTAGCGATGATGGGCGGCGGAGCTGTTCCGCGTCAAACGATGATTGCAAACCAACCACATATGTTGGCGTACATTAATCCTGGCGAAGAGATGATGCTGAGAGACATGGGCGGCACTGGCCAACCTGGTCCAGGCGGCGTTCCTGCGTATCCCCCAGGCGGTTACGGTGGTGGGTTTGGTGGCGGCGGCGGTGGATTTGGCGGCGGCCCAGGCGGTTACGGTGGTTATGATGGTGGTTTTGGTGAAGCTGGTAGAGGTGGTCCGGATTCAAACGCACCTGGCATGGGTCCAGGTGATTTTGGTGGTGGCCCTGGAGATGGCGATCGTGGCGACATTGATATTGGTTTTGTAAATGCTTTAGCTGATCAAGTTGCAGAAGAGCAAGAAGCGGCAGCAATTGCTGAGTCTAATGAGATGATGTCACCTTTAGGCGGCGCTGATGCGATAGCGAGAAGTAATTTAGTTGATAGCTTTATGGATACAAAAGACGGTCGTGATCTAGCGATGTTTAATGATAGTACCCCCTATACCTTAGATAGATCAACTTCTCCTAGCATTGATACTTTGAATGCGCTTACGGCTTCAAGTTTAGGCACGCCTTTTTCGGCTGCACCTATTGCTACTGATAATATAATTTCAGATGATGTAGAAATAAGTTCAGATCCAACTCAAGCTTATTTAGATAGCTTAACAAAGCCATCAATTCAAACAGGAGCTAATAATTTTATTGACGCTGTGGCGATGCAGAAAAATGATCCTAATCAATCAACTACTGGTCCACTTACAGGTTTTAATATTCTTGATGCTGCTAATTTAAGTAGCGGAACTGTAACACCTAACATGATGCCTCCTGGTTATCAGCCTACGCCTAACGAGCCAACTTTTGATGATTTAACATTTGATGCAGATCAAATTTCAATAAATCCATTAGATAACATTCCTTCTACGTTAGGTTCACCAATAGATCCTGTTGTGGGTTTAGGCACTACAGTAGATCCTGATTTAAATTATTCTCTTCCTGTAGCAGCAACTCCTGCCGATCCTAACTTTGATCAATTTGTTTCAAATAAAGCAGCTGTGGGTAGACCTATAGATCGCATATCTCCAACATTAGGCGCGCCCATAGCTCCTGATTATGGCGATTTAAATATTGATATGGGTACAGATAATCTAGGTGGTGTTGCGGGCATTCAAGACCCTAGCTTTATTGCTGGTATGAATCAAGCAGACGCTAATATAGCTGCTCCTACTTTATCAGATTCTTATCTTGGTCAATTAGGCATTCCTGATTTTACCCCTACATCTCCTCAGTTAGATGAATCTGCAAGAGATGAGGTTGTTGATTATAACACTGCAAGAGATATTGCTGCACAAAATGAAAGAAATCAGCAGTCATTAAGTAATTTAAATTTAGATACATCTGGTCTAGGCATAGATGCATCTGGGATGACACCTACTCAATTATCTTCATATATTGCTAATCTAGACGCAGGTATGGGTGCTGCTATTGCTGCTAATGATGGGTTTATAACGGGTGCGTATATTGATCCTGCTTTTGGATCTGCTAATGTAGCTGATCTTGGTTTTGATCAAGGTATGGGCGCTGCAATTAATCAAGGAAACGCAAATATGTATTCTCCTGATATTGCTCCATATTATGATGATACAATCTCTTCAATCCCAGTAGAAGGTACCACTTTAAGTCCTGAAATAACTGCATCTAATCAAGCTGCATTAGCCAATCTTGATTTAAGCACAAAAGGTTTAGGACTAGAAAGTAATTTGTCTCTTGATGAAATTGATGGCCTTGTAGATGCTCGTATTGATATTCAAAAGGAACTTGATAATGCTGGATTTAATCCTCTTAGTTTAGTTCCATTTGGTAGTTTACTGGGAACTTCAGCTAGTAGAAGGCAGAAAGGTATTACTCAAGTTTTAAATCAAAGCGGTGGTTCTGGCATACTTGGTTCTGGTATAGGTGGATCGACAGGTGTACTTGGAACTGGCGCTGTTACTTTTAACGCTGTTTATGATGCAGACGGTAAGTTTGTAGGTTCCCAAGGCGTTACTAAATCTGGTGAAACTGTAAGTTACATGGGTGATATTCAGGGTAATAAAGGTTATTATGATAGTAATGGAAAAAATATTTCAAAAACCATTGAGGGTTATCAGGAAGAAATAGGGGGTCAAGGTTCCCCTGGCGGTATTGACGTAGATTATAATCCTTGTCAGCCTGGATATGAATTAGATCCAGAAACTGGCACTTGTGTTCCTATTGATGTTGTTGGTGGTGGAGATTCTTCTGGAACCTCTACATTAGGTTCAGTTATTAGGCCAACTACACGAACACCTAGACCTGTACCTGAACCAGTACTTCCAGTTACAAGTCCTACTTTAGTAAGGCCAAAACAATTTAATATGGGCGGCGCGACTTCAGGTTCTAACTTAGATGGTGCAATTGGTAGGTTACTAAGCTCAATGTCATGAATGAAATTAGCAAGTTTACAGATTTTTTAACGGATGAGGAACTTGCTACAGTAGCTCCTATGTTAGATCGTTTAACAACGTTGGATGATAGGGCTGAAAAACAAAAAGATTTCATGGCTTTTGTAAATCATGTGTGGCCCCAGTTTATTGAGGGGCGTCATCACAAGGTTTATGCTGAGAAACTCCAAGCTGTGGCTGATGGTAAGATAAAAAGGCTTATTATTAATATGCCGCCACGTCATACTAAGAGCGAATTTGCCTCTTATTTGTTTCCTACATGGCTTATGGGCCGAGATCCCACTAAAAAAATTATTCAAGCAACGCACACAGCTGAATTAGCTGTTGGTTTTGGTCGAAAAGTAAAGAATTTAATTGATAGCGAGGATTTTAGGGACATTTTTCCTGATGTTAAGCTTGCAACGGATGCAAAAGCCTCTGGTCGATGGAGTACCAACGCTGGTGGCGAGTATTATGCTGTTGGTGTGGGCGGTGCTTTGGCTGGTCGTGGTGCTGATTTGGCTATTATTGATGATCCTGTGTCTGAGCAAGACGCTTTAAGTGCTACTGCACTGGATAATATCTATGAATGGTACACTTCTGGCCCTAGACAGCGTTTACAGCCTGGCGGTTCGATCATAATTGTGATGACAAGATGGTCTATTAGGGATTTAACGGCTAAAGTTTTAAAAAGACAGAGCGAAAAAGGTGCTGATCAGTGGGATATAGTGGAATTTCCTGCTATTATGCCTTCTGGTACCTCCTTATGGCCTGAATACTGGGCTTTAGAGGAGCTTGAGAGCGTAAAAGCGTCTATTCCTGTTGCTAAGTGGAACGCTCAATATATGCAAAATCCTACTGCTGAAGAGGGTGCAATCATTAAAAGAGAGTGGTGGCAGCAGTGGAATAAGGAAGATCCGCCCCCTTGTAGCTATATTATTCAAAGTTATGACACAGCGTTTAGCAAAAGCGACCGCGCTGACTATTCTGCTGTTACAACTTGGGGTATTTTTACTGAGCCAGAGACAAATGAAGACCATATCATGCTTTTAGACGCTGTTAAGGGTCGTTGGGAGTTTCCACAGCTAAAACAGGAAGCAAATGATCTTTACAAGTTATATGATCCTGATATGGTTTTAATAGAGCAGAAGGGTTCTGGCATGCCTTTAACGCAAGAGTTGCGCCGTATTGGTATTCCTGTTACGCCCTTTACTCCGAGCCGTGGTGCAGACAAGTTTACAAGGATGCATTCTTGCGCTCCTGTGTTTGAAAGTGGAATGGTTTGGTGTCCTGATACAGTTTTTGCTGATGAAGTTATGGAAGAATGTGCTTCTTTTCCCAATGGTGAACATGATGACTTGGCAGATTCGATGACACAGGCTATACTAAGATTTAGACAAGGTGGTTTTATTACAACGCCCACCGATTATGACGACGACGATGAGTATGCTTATAACAAACGTAAAGAGTATTATTAAAGGAGAATAAAATGCCAAATGTTGGAGGAAAGAAGTTTCCATATACGCCAGAAGGTATGATGGCTGCAAAGAAATCTGCTGTCGGTATGCGTGGTGGTGGGTCACCAGAAGGAGCAGCTGAAAGCCAAATGATTCTGAAGCTCATACAAAAGATGGCACAGGAAGAAGCTGAAACAGGTGCTGTTAAAAGAGGAAACATGGTAGCTGCAATGGAAGCTGATGAATCTGGTATGTCTGATCGTGACATGGATTTAATTAATCAAGCTTTAGGCAGAGGCGTTACAAAGTCTGTTAGGCCACAAGCTAGACCTCAAGGCATGATGTATGGTGGTGAGGCTAAGAAGGGCAAAGTTCAAAAGTATCGTGGCGGCGGCTGTGTTATGGCAGGTCGTGGAATGAAAAAAACTAAAATGAGCTAGGAGTAAGATAATGAAAGAACATGATGGAATGGTTAAAACACCCAAGACGCCTACAGATGGCAACAGTCAAAACAAAATGGGTGTAATGACTCAATCTTATGAGAAAATGAAAAAGGCTCCAATGACAGGCGGAACTGGTGCGGGTAAAGCTCGTGGTGGTGGAGCTGCTTTGCGTGGAACCAGATTTTCTGGCGTAAAATAATACTTGAAAAGGATTTTTAATGTTTCAAGTTTCGAGGTTGGGGTGGGATAAAATAACTATGATTGGTTACCTCCCTACAGTCATAGTTGGCAGATGTAATTCCATCTCAACACCTATACAGGAGATCTAAATGGCTATTGAAAACGATGTAGGACCAGGTGGTATTCCTCAAATACCTATGATCCCAGGACAACAAGTTCCTGTTGAAATGACTGAGATGCCTGTTGAACCAGGTGTTTTTGAATTTAATGATGGAAGTGCTGTTATTGGTGATTATGAAAACCCAGAAGAGATAGCCCCAGAAATACCATTTGACGGTAACTTAGCTGAAGTTATGGAAGAAAGCGCTCTTGGAAGAGTTTCTTCAGATCTTGTTGGATCTATTTTAGATGACTTATCCTCAAGGCAAGACTGGGAAGATACTTACAAAAAAGGTATTGAATTTTTAGGGATGCAAACAGAAGACAGAACAGAGCCTTTTGAGGGGGCTTCTGGTGTAATACATCCATTATTAGCCGAGTCAGTTACACAGTTTCAAGCGCAAGCTTACCGTGAATTGCTTCCAGCTTCAGGTCCAGTTCGAGCGCAAGTTATTGGAGCGCAAAGCGAAATACTTGTTAAGCAAGCAGAGCGCGTTAAAGATTACATGAATTACATGATTACTTACGAAATGGAAGAATATGATCCTGAGTTAGATCAGATGCTTTTTTATCTTCCTGTTATTGGCTCTACATTTAAAAAAGTTTACTTTGACCCGTTAAAACAACGTGCAGTAAGTAAGTTTATTCATGCTGAAGATCTTATTGTTCCTTATGGAGCGACTGATCTAGCGTCTTCTCCTCGTATTACACATAGAATATCTATGGATTCAAATGAGGTTAGAAAACTACAGTTAGCTGGATTCTACAGCGATATTGATATACCTGAAGATGGTTATGGTGATTCAGATTCAGATGAAGTTACTGAATCAATTGATGACGTTCAAGGCGTACACCCTTCTAACGCATCTCGTGACTTAACTTTATACGAAGTTCATACGTCTTTAGACCTAGAGGGTTTTGAAGATGTTGGTATGGATCAAGAACAGACTGGATTGAAACTTCCTTACATCGTAACGATCCTTGAGGATAATAATGAGATATTAAGCATTAGACGTAATTATGATGAAATAGAGCCTATGAAGCGTCAGAAACAATATTTCGTTCATTATAAGTTTTTACCTGGCCTTGGCTTTTATGGCCTTGGCTTAACACATATGATTGGCGGCCTAGCTCAAGCTTCTACTTCTATTCTTCGTCAGCTTATTGATGCTGGTACATTAGCTAATTTACCAGCAGGTTTTAAAGCGCGTGGCGCTCGTATTAGAAACGATGACGAGCCGTTACAGCCAGGAGAGTTTAGAGACATTGATGTTGTGGGCGGAGACCTTCGTGGTTCTCTTATGCCATTGCCGTTTAAAGAACCTTCAGGAACCCTTTACAATCTTTTAGGTACTCTTGTTGATGCTGGTCGTAGATTCGCTTCTATGGCTGATTTAAAAATTGGTGAGATGGGTGGTGAAACACCTGTTGGCACAACAATGGCTATTATGGAACGCGGCACAAAAGTTATGTCTGCAATCCATAAAAGATTGCACTACTCACAAAAGATTGAATTTAAATTACTAGCTAAAATATTTGGTGAGGGCTTGCAGCCTTATCCTTACGCTCCTTCTATGGAAGTAGGCCCAGAAATTAAAGCACAAGATTTTGATAGACGTGTAGATGTTTTACCAGCAAGTGATCCTAATATATTTTCTATGTCACAAAGAATTGCATTGGCTCAAAGTGAATTGCAGTTAGTGCAATCAAATCCAGAAATACATGGTGGTCCACAAGGTTTATATCAAGCGTATAGAAAAATGTATGAAGCTTTAGGAGTTACCAATATTGAGGCAATACTACCACCACCGCCTCCACCACCACCACCTATTAACGCTGCAAAAGAAAATCAGAATGCTCTTATGGGGCAACCATTACAAGCTTTTCCAGAGCAAGACCATCAGGCACATATAGAAACACATTTAGCTGTGATGTCCACTTCTGCGGTTCAGATGAATCAAAATGCAATTATAACTCTGCAAGGGCATATACAAGAACACATTGGTCTTATGTCAGAGGCGCAAGCTCAAACACAAGTTATGCAAGGAATTCCACCTGAGATACAGCAAGATCCACAGCAAATGGAAATGATGATGCAACAAATCAAACCACAAATTGATAAGATTGCAGCACAAATTATTGCAGATACCACAGAGCAATTAGCTCAAGCCGTAACTCCGCCACCTCAAGAAGATCCTTTGGTGGCAATCAGGCAACAAGAATTGCAAATAAAAGCAAGTGATTTGCAACGTAAAGAGTCTGAGTTTGATGCAAGGCAAGAGTTAGAGAAAGAAAAAGAACGTAATGATACTCTTATTGCCCAACAGCGCATTGATGTTTCAGAAGAAGCGTTGAAGGATAAAACTAGAATTGCAGAAGATCGCATTCAAACCCAAAGAGACATTGCTGAATTTAATGCTAAACAAAAAGGAATGAATTAATGGGTTCTGTAAGAGATAAAATTATTGCACAAATAAGAGCAGCAAAAAGAGGTGTTGAAAATGCCGTTGAAAAAGGGGTCGAGTCAGCAAACGATACAATCCAACGTGTCCAAGTTAATATCGGAGGGGTATCCTCAGAAGCAAGCAGTAGCGATAGCGTTAAGTCAAAGCAAGAAGTTAAAAAAGAAAACATCAAGCCCAAAGCGAAAAGCAAACTCAAAGCTAAAAAAAGTACAAAAAAAAGCACAGGGCGGAGCAATAAAAAAGTTTAGCTCAATATCAAGACCCCAGAGATTTCAACGTAATTTGTAATTTTGTGGTAATATGACTTGTATTTCCCTAAAGTTCCTATATTTTGTCTTTAGGAGGTACTATGGAAGCTATAAGTTTAGCAGACTATCTACTAAAAAGTATTCGTGAGCGCGATGGTAGATTGAAAAATAAGCTTGCGGACAATTCGATTAAATCTTTTGAAGAATATCGGTACGTTGTAGGCGAAGTACGCGGAATGGCCTACGTTGAAGACGAAATTAAAACCGCGATGAAAGGTATAGAACTTGACGATGACTACTAAAAAATTATTCGTCCCGGAACACGTTGCAAGAGCAGCGGTAAAAGACAAAGGACCCTCTTCAGAATTACCAAAGGCTTTAGAAACAGCATTTGGTAAAAAAAAAGAAGAAGAAGAAAACAAAAATGAAAATGATCCATCTAACTTAGAACCATCAGCATTGGAAAGACTTCCACAGCCTACTGGTTATAGAATTTTGATCATTCCTTACTATCCTAGCGAAAAAACAAAAGGCGGAATTATCGTTCCTGACTCAGTTAGAGAAAGGGAAAGTTTTGCAACAGTATCTGCTTACGTTGTTAAATTAGGACCTGACGCATATAAAGATCCCCAAAAGTTCCCAAGTGGTTCTTGGTGTTCTGAAAAGTCATGGGTTCTTATAGGAAGATATAGTGGAAATAGGTTCAAAGTGGACGGACTTGAGGTTCGTATCATAAATGACGATAATATTATTGCAACAATACTTGACCCTACAGACATTTCGTATGTATAAAGAACAGGAGAGCAGGGAAAATGATTATGAATGAAGATGTTCGTGAAGACGAAATTGAAGAAGATGGATCTTCTATTGTTGAAATAGAAGAAGAAACAAGCTCAGATGAGATTGAAGTATCTTCTACAGAAAAAAAAGAAACCCGAACAAATGTTCGTGAAAATTCTAAATCTTCAGAAGGAGATGAGGAACTATCTTCTTTTACTGATGGCGTTCAACGCCGAATAAATCAATTAACAGCTAAACGTAAGCAAGCTTCAGAAGAAGCTCAGGCCGCTTATCAATACGCCCAACAAAAAGAATTAGAAAACCAAAAGTTAAAACAAAGGTTGGGGCAATTAGATAAAGGCTATATGAGCGAGTATGAAGGACGTGTCGTTTCTCAAGAAACTCAAGTAAAACGTGCTTATGCAGACGCACATGAGTCTGGTGACGTTGAGAAAATGGCAGAAGCTCAATCTGCTATTTCTCAGATAGCAATTGAAAAAGAAAGATTGAGAATTCAAAAAGCGCGTGCTGCTACAAATCAGCAAGCGGCTCAAATACAACAGCAGCAACGACAGGCTCAAGCACAACAACCTCAACAAGCACCTGTTAATCAAGCACAAGAAGATCCAAAACTTAAACAATGGTTGTCTAAAAATGAGTGGTTTGGAAAAGATCGTGTTATGACTCGTGCTGCTCAAGCAATACATGAACAATTAGTTTTAGAAGAAGCATTTGATCCGTCAAGCCAAGAATATTATTCTGAAATTGACAAAAGATTGCGTGTGGAAATTCCAAATAAATTTACAAAGGATGATAAGAAGAACGCTCAAGTTATCACTCCTTCGTCTGGAAACGGACGGTCATTAAAAAGTGGGCGGAAAAAATCGGTTGAATTAACACCGGGTCAAGTCGCATTTGCTAAGAAAATGAGGATTCCTCTTCATTTATATGCAAAAGAAGTGGCTGAATTAGAAAATCGGAGAGATTAAATGGTAGACAGGACATCACGTGAAACAACAACGCGGGAGAGCGTACAACGCCCTCAAACATGGCGACCAGGTTCAGCATTGCAAGCTCCGGAGGCTCCTATTGGATTTAAACATAGGTGGATACGCGAATCCGTAATGGAATTCGACGATAAGACTAACGTTCATAAAAAACGGCAAGAAGGATGGGAACTCGTTCGTGCAGAGGAATACCCAGATTATGTAGGACCAATAGTAGATGAGGGAAGAAACGCTGGCATTATTGGTGTCGGTGGCCTTGTTCTCGCAAAGATCCCCGTCGAATTGGCAGAGCAGCGGAACAGACATTATCAAGGTGTCTCACAAAATCAAATGGACGCAGTAGACCGTGATTGGATGCGTGAAAACAATCCAGCCATGCCTAAACTAAATCCACAACGTAAATCCTCTGTAAGCTTCGGCTCAGTCCGAAATACAGCAAAGAACTCTGAAGGAGAGTAAAAATGGCAAATCAAGACGCTGCCTTTGGTTTACGTCCAATTGGTCGAATAGGGGGAACCCCGTTCACTGGAGGACAAAACCGATACAGAATCGCCAATAACTATGGTACATCTATTTTTCAAGGTGACATGGTTGCACAAGTTACTGGAGGCGGTGTAGAAATACATGCTGACGGTGGAACTGTACCTATTGTTGGTGTTTTTAACGGTTGTACTTACACAGATCCTACATCTGGTAAGGTAACATTTAGTAACTTTTATCCTGCAAGCACTGCTGCTGCTGATATTATTGCTTTTATCATTGATGACCCTATGGTTGTTTTTGAAATTCAAGCAGATGCAGCATTTCCAATTGCAGATTTGTTGGGTAATTTTGATGTCGTATATACAAGTGCTGGAAGTACCGTAACAGGTATAGCTGGTGCTGAATTGAAAGTGACTGATGGAGGAACAGCAACTACGCTACCTCTAAAAGCCATTGATATTTCTCAAGATCCTGAGAATAGCGACGTAGCCACAGCTAACACTAACGTGAAAGTTGTTATCGGTAACCATATATTCGGCGTTAAAGGCGCTGGGTTAGCATAAGGAGATTGAGTTATGGCTATATCACGCGCACAACTCGTTAAAGAGCTAGAACCTGGTCTTAACGCCTTGTTCGGAATGGAGTACGCTCGTTATGAAGGCGAACACGCTGAAATCTTTGATACAGAAAGTTCAGATAGAGCTTTTGAAGAGGAAGTGATGTTGGTTGGATTTGGTAATGCTCCAACAAAAACTGAGGGAGCTGGAGTCGATTTTGATGACGCTAACGAAGCATATACTGCTCGTTATTCGCATGAAACCGTCGCTTTGGCTTTTGCATTAACTGAAGAAGCAATCGAAGATAATCTATATGATCGTCTTGGCGCTCGCTATACGAAGGCTCTTGCCCGATCTATGGCGCACTCTAAGCAGGTTAAAGCGGCTGCTGTTTTAAATAATGCATTTAACTCAAGCTTCACTGGTGGAGATGGCGTGGAACTTTGTTCTTTAGCTCACCCACTTGGTGCTGGCGGCACATTTGCAAATGAACCATCAACTGCGGCTGATCTTAACGAAACATCGTTAGAGAATG